>Ga0307378_10001919_pt1 | contig 32858 bp, 28 predicted proteins | sample UN1MG_FD_202238 | JGI IMG/M metagenome (GOLD analysis project Ga0307378, IMG submission 202238) | Soil microbial communities from Risofladan, Vaasa, Finland - UN-1 | ecosystem: Environmental > Terrestrial > Soil > Coastal area > Acid sulfate soil | place: Finland: Risofladan, Vaasa | collected... | reverse complement strand
TACCAAATGTCGTTATAGGTAACTTCCCTGAAGAGTTTCTATACATTCCTAAAGACCTATTGATAGAAGCAATACAGTACCACCAGAAATATTTTGCAGTTTTAGATAAATCGGGTAATGTCAGCACTAAATTTTTGATTATACAGAATGGAATAAAGGATAATGGTGGAATAAAGAAGGGTAATGAAAGAGTATTGAAAGCCAGGTTGAGTGATGCCGCATTTTTTTATGAAGAGGATAAAAAACACGATTTCAACTACTGGGCTGATAAACTAAAGGGAGTGATTTTCTTTTCAAATCTTGGCAGTATGCATAATAAAGCTTTAAGGCTTAAAAAGGTCAGCGCCTATATTGCCGGGTTACTGGGGGGTAGCAGGCTCCACGAAAAAGATGATATCTCTACTAATTTAGCTACAGCAAGTATGCTTTGCAAATGTGACCTGGTTACCAATGTGGTAGTGGAATTTCCAGCACTTCAGGGGGTAGTTGGCCGTCAGTATGCCATGGAGAAGGGCGAAAAGAGCGAGGTGTCGGATGCAATTTTTGAACACTACCTTCCCAGGTTTGCCGCTGATATTCTTCCGACTACGGATGTAGGCCTGATATTATCTATTGCTGATAAAATTGATACTATAACCGGGATGTTTCTGGTGGGAAAGATACCTTCCGGTTCCGAAGATCCTTTTGCATTAAGGAGAAAAGCTTCCGGTATTGTACTTTCGATACTTAAAGGAAAATATGATTTTGATCTGACCGGTTTAATAAGTTACAATCAGAACCTCTACCAAAAATCTTTTGATTTTAGAGGTATAAGTGATTTGAAGATTGGTACCGGGATTAAAGATTTTATTATTGCAAGATACAGGTTCTTGCTGGAGAAAAAAGATAAGAGATTGGATATTTTAGAATCAATTCTAGGGTCAGGATGCTGCTCTATTTTAGATATTGATTTAAGATATAAGGCCATAGAAGAGTTTATCGAAAGTGGAGATATAAAAAAGATTTCATATCCTATGATTAGATGTAAAAATATAATAGATAAAAAAGAATTTGGGGAAGTTGACGTGGAACTCCTGGAGGAAGAATATGAAAAAAGATTATTTTCATCTGTTAATATGAAGGAAAAAGCAATAAAGGATCTTATGTGCAAAAAAGATTACACCGCAGTTCTTGCTGAACTTTATGGATTTGGAGAAATTGTGGATTTGTTTTTTGATAAGGTTCTGGTTATGGACAAAGACAAAAAAGTAAGATCCAATAGGATTAATTTAACTAAAAAAGCAGTTGGCCTTTACTTACTGCTGGCAGATTTTTCAAGATTGACCATAGAGGGTAATAGCAGGATATAGAAACATTTTTAAAACATTTTGCTCTTATTTTTTTTTAATTTTTTTGGTATCATAGTTCAATTTGCTTTTTACAATTACAGAATAAAGTTAGTAATTTAACCAGGAAAGGGATTGATAGGAAATGGCTTTTAAGAAATATGTATATTTTTTCGGTGAAGGTAAAAAGGAGATGAAAAAACTTCTGGGAGGAAAGGGTGCGAATCTCTCGGAGATGACCAATATAGGTTTACCTGTACCCTATGGTTTTACCATAACTACAGAAGTTTGTAATCTATTTTATGACCTGGGTAAAAGGTACCCTGAAGGTCTGGAAGATCAAATTGAGAAAAATCTAAAAAAATTAGAAGAAAAAATGGGGATGGGTTTCGGAGATGAGAAAAATCCACTCCTGGTTTCTGTTAGATCCGGGGCAGTTTTTTCCATGCCCGGTATGATGGACACGGTACTAAACCTGGGTTTGAATGATAAAACCGTAGTAGCCTTAATTGAAAAGACAAAAAATGAAAGATTTAGCTGGGATTCTTATAGAAGATTTGTTCAGATGTTTGGCAATGTGGTAATGGATGTAGAACATAATAAGTTTGAGGAAGCGCTTCAATCAAAAAAAGATAAAAAAAATGTAAAGTTTGATACCGAGCTGACCGCAGAGGACCTGAGGGAACTTGTAGAAGATTATAAAAAAATAATCAAAGAGGCTAAAGGGAGAAGCTTTCCCCAGGACCCCAGAGAGCAGCTAAAAATGTCCATTAGTGCAGTATTTGGTTCATGGAATAATAAAAGAGCCATATCTTATAGGAATCTTCATGACCTTCCACACAATCTCGGTACTGCAGTAAATGTGCAGGCAATGGTTTTTGGGAATATGGGCCAGGATTCAGGAACTGGCGTGGCTTTCACCAGGGATCCGGCAACAGGTGAGGATAAGTTCTACGGCGAGTATCTGATAAACGCTCAGGGTGAAGATGTGGTTGCGGGTACAAGGACCCCACAGCATATTTCTAAGTTGGAAGAAGAAATGCCTGAAAACTACAAACAGCTAATGGATATAAGAAAGAAATTAGAGGAACATTACAGGGATATGCAGGACGTTGAATTCACCATTCAGGAAGGAAAATTGTATATGCTCCAGACCAGAACCGGTAAAAGAACAGCAGCTGCAGCACTTCAAGTTGCAGTTGATATGGTTGATCAGGGATATATAGATAAAAAGACTGCTGTAACCAGAGTAGAGCCTAAAATGCTTGATCAGTTACTGCATAAACAGCTGGATAAAAAAGCTAAAAAGAATGCGGAATTACTTACCAAAGGGTTGCCGGCATCACCCGGAGCGGCGTTGGGAAAGGTGGTTTTTGATGCAGATACAGCTGTCAAAGAGGCCAAGAGTGAAAATGTAATTCTTGTGAGAACAGAGACATCTCCTGAAGATATTCAGGGCATGGCAGTAGCTCAGGGAATTTTAACTGCAAGAGGAGGAATGACTTCGCATGCCGCTGTTGTTGCAAGAGGTATGGGTAAGTGCTGTGTTGCTGGTGCGGAAGACATTAAAGTATTTGAGGATAAACAATATTTTGAAGTAAATGGCAGCAAGGTAAATAAAGGCGACTGGGTTACACTTGATGGTTCGACCGGGGAAGTATTTAAAGGTAAAATTCCGGTAGTAGATCCTGAAATAGGGAAAAATTTTAAAGAATTCATGAGCTGGGTTGATGATTACAAGAAAATTGGAGTAAGAGCAAATGCCGATACTCCTAATGATGCTAAAGTCGCTTTGAATTTTGGAGCAGAAGGCATCGGTCTTTGCAGGACAGAGCATATGTTCTTTGAAGCAGATAGAATAAAAGCTGTGAGAAAGATGATAGTAGCCAACAGTAAGGAAGAAAGAGAGAAAGCTCTGGCAAAGCTTCTACCAATGCAGAAGAAAGATTTTATGGAAATCTTTAAGGTAATGAATGACCTGCCTGTGACTATAAGGCTTTTAGATCCGCCCCTTCATGAGTTCTTACCTCATGAAGATGATGATATCAGGGAAATAGCCGGAGAGCTGGGTTTGAAATTTGATGAACTAAAAGCAACTGTCAATTCCCTTCATGAAATGAATCCAATGCTGGGACACAGAGGATGCAGGCTTTCTATTACATATCCTGAGATTCTCGAAATGCAGGTCAGGGCTATATTTGAGGCAACTGTTGAGCTTACCAAAGAGGGCTATAAAGTAAAACCTGAAGTAATGATTCCATTGGTTGGAGATGTAAGGGAAGTAAAGGTTTTAAAAGACCAGATTATTAAGATTGCTGACGGAATAATGAAGAAAGAAAATCTGAAATTTGACTATAAAGTCGGTACAATGATTGAGGTTCCAAGAGCCTGTGTTACTGCTGATGAAATTGCAACAGAAGCTGAATTTTTTAGCTTTGGAACAAATGATTTGACCCAGATGGCTTATGGATTTTCAAGAGATGATTTCGGCAAGTTTCTTCCTGACTATATAGAAAAAGGAATTTTGGAAAAAGATCCATTTGCCACTCTTGACAGGAACGGTGTGGGCCAGTTAATTAAAATGGGTGTTGAAAAGGGAAGGAAAGCAAGAGAAAATTTAAAGATTGGTATCTGTGGTGAACATGGAGGTGACCCGAGTTCAGTGGAATTCTGTCATATGGTAGGGATGGATTATGTAAGCTGTTCACCATATAGGGTTCCGGTTGCCAGGCTGGCTGCTGCACATGCGGCAATAAAGGGCGAAGAACAAAAAATATATTAAAATTTCCTAAATATTTAGAAATAACCCATCTAATAAATAATATATTAGTGGTAAAATAAACATAAGTTTATTTCATTTATGCAGTTAGAATAATTTGTTTTTTATTTCCCGGAAGTTTTGCCACATATATTAATTATTATATTTTAGTGTTTAGAAGAGAAATGAGCAGAAGTTTAAAAGAGGGCGGAGTAGAGGAATTAAAATCTAAAGCGGATATTTATAGTGTTATCTCAAATTATGTGAAACTTAAAAAAACTGGCAGGAATTATACCGGACTCTGTCCTTTCCATAAGGAAAAAACTCCATCATTTACTGTTGATACTTCAAAGCAGCTTTATCATTGCTTTGGGTGTGGAGAAGGTGGCGATTTAATAAGCTTTGTAGAGAAGATTGAAAATATGGAGTTTATAGAAGCTGTTGAATTTCTGGCAAAAAAGATTGGCTACAATTTAAAGTATAATTACAGTGGTTCTAAAGAGTCATCGAAATTAAAAAACAGGCTGGTAGAATTAAATGAGCTTGCTAAAAAGTATTTTAATTTCATACTTTTTAACAGCAAAAAGGGTTTGCCTTCTTTAAATTATTTAAAGAATAGAGGTTTTGACGAAAAGACGTTGAAGGAATTTGAAGTTGGGTTCAGCCTGGACAGCTGGGATAATTTTGCAAATTTTGCTAAAAAAAGAGAGTACAAGCCTGAAGAAGTGATAGAGTGCGGACTGGCTATTAAAAGCAATAGAGGTTCAGGTGAGATATACGACCGGTTCAGAGGCAGGATAATGTTTCCCATTGAAGATATAGTCGGGAAAACAATAGGTTTTGGAGGAAGAGTTATCTCAACTACGAGTAAAACTGGCGGTCAGAAAGCAAAGTATATAAACACTCCGGAGACCAGGCTTTATTCTAAAGGTAAAAATATATATAGAATTTTTCAGGCCAAAAATCATATTGTCAAAGAAGATGAAGTGCTTATAGTTGAAGGGTATACTGATGTAATGGCCCTGTATCAGTCCGGGATAAAAAATGTGGTTGCCAGTCTGGGCACTGCCCTTACTTCAGACCAGATAAAGCTTTTAGGGCGATTTACAAAAAATATCGTGCTGGTTTTTGACAGTGATACAGCTGGTATGAACGCTTCCCTTAAGGGAATTGAAAGATTAAGAGAGTATAATGAGCGGCTTGATTTGTATTATGAAAATAATTTAAATATCAGCGTGGCGGTACTTGAAGAAGGATATGATCCTTCGGATTTTATATTTAAAAAGGGCAAAGAAATCTTTGCTGCAAAGATTGAAAATGCTGTAAGCATTATTGATTTTACAATTGATGCAATTATAAAAAAATATAATATAAACAGCCTGCCCGGGAAACTGAAAGCAAGTGATCATCTCATAAGGTTTATTTCCACTCTTTCTTCAAGCATTATTCAAGGGGAGTGTATAAAGAGTGTGGCTGAAAAGTTGAATCTTGAGGAAAACCTGCTTCTGGAAGAGATGTTAAAGAAAGAGTATGATCATAAAAATAGGGCTGTACACTGGAATAAAGATTACGATATCGGGGAAAAAGAGACTGGAAGCGAAAATATCATTCCCTTAAAAAGAATAGAGGTAGAGGCATTAAAACTGATAATAAATGGGCTGGGAGACAAGATTGACGAACTTTTAAGTCTGGGTCCTGATTATTTTAGATTTGAGGATACCAGACAACTTTATCTGATTATAAGAGATGAGATTTCAAGAGCGAGAGAGGATAATAAAAAGGTAAACTTTCCTTTTAAAATTACGTCAGGGGCAATAGAAAATGAAGATGTGAAAAAATTATATAATTATATTTTATTTAGCGAGTCACATTTTAAGAACCAGAATATTAGTTTGGTAAGTAACGAAATCATCAATAATTTAAAAGGAATCCGTATTTCTGAAGAAATTGAGAATATCAGGAAACAGATGATAGAATATGAGAAAAATAAAAATGCGGGCAGTGCTGTAGAAAATGAAGAGGCAGCCAGTAAGTATGATGAACTGTACCGGAGATTAGTAGAACTGGAAAAAGAGAAAATGAATTTGAGAATACTTTAAATTAGAGGTGAATTTAACATGAAGAGAGGATCAGAGTTTAAGTTAGAAGAAGTGAAAATGCTGATTAGTAAAGGTAAAGCTGATGGACTTCTGACTACTGAAGAAATTGCTGAAATCCTTTCAGATATAGAACTGTCCAAAGAGCAAATTGAAAATATTTATGATGTCATTCAGAATCTGGGAATAGAGATTGTAAGTGAAGAAGATGATGACATTGACAGTAGAAACCCGGGTAAAAAAAGTGAAGAGGAAATTTTTACTAAAAAACTGGATTTAACCATAAAATCTCCTACAAATGACCCGATCAGGATGTACCTTAAAGAAATTGGAAAGGTAAGACTTCTGACCGCTTTTGAAGAAGTTTATCTTGCCAAGAAGATTGAAGCAGGCGATATGAAAGCTAAAAGAATGCTGGTCGAAGCTAATTTAAGGCTTGTGGTAAGCATTGCCAAAAAATATGTGGGTAGGGGAATGCTCTTTTTAGATTTGATACAGGAAGGCAATCTGGGACTTATAAGAGCGGTAGAGAAATTTGATTATAAAAAGGGTTATAAATTTTCTACCTATGCCACCTGGTGGATCAGGCAGGCCATAACCAGAGCTATAGCCGATCAGGCAAGGACTATAAGAATCCCTGTGCATATGGTAGAAACAATAAACAAATTAATAAGAACACAGAGACAGCTTCTGCAGAAATTTGGAAGAGAGCCTACCCCGGAAGAGATTGCAAGGAAAATGAAATTTTCTGCGGAGAAGGTAAGAGAGGTCATGAAAATATCCCAGGAGCCGGTATCTCTTGAGACTCCTATAGGAGAAGAAGAGGATAGCCATCTGGGGGATTTCATAGAGGATTCGGAAGTTGAAACGCCTTCTGATGCTGCCTCTTTTACCATGCTCCAGGAACAGCTCCAAGAGGTTTTAAATACATTAAATGATAGGGAAAGAAAAGTTATCCAGCTGAGATTCGGACTGCAGGATGGTCATCCCCGAACTCTGGAAGAAGTGGGCAGGGAATTTGGCGTTACCAGGGAAAGAATCAGACAGATAGAATCCAAGACTCTAGGAAAGTTGAGACATCCAAACAGGAGCGGAGTCTTAAGGGATTTTCTCGAGCATTAATAAAAGTTATAATTTATCCTGTAGATATTTTAAAGCAGAGTTATTTGATTTTGTATTAATTTAGACCTTGAAATAAACTTCTTATACACTATAATAACATATCGTGCCATCGCTATTCCCCGATAGCTCAATGGTAGAGCATTCGGCTGTTAACCGAAGGGTTGTAGGTTCGAGTCCTACTCGGGGAGCCAGATTAAGACTTGTTTCAATATTTATATTTATATATTTATTTATAAATTATTTATGGTTCGAATCCTCCCTCCCCAGCCAATTTGAACGATAATCATTAATAAGTTTATTATTGTGCTTTGGGTGCTTTATGGCAATCCAAAATTAAAAAATCATGCACTTTCTTAAAGTTTTATAACCTGTGGAAAATTAATTTTTTTAAATGCTATACTAAATTAATGATTTTAAGTTTATCTTCGAGCAAGATTCAGAGAAGATCGGAATTGTTGTAATAAAGATTAAAACATTTAAAATAGTTAAAAATAGATTTATATTAAAAACTTACTTATGAGTTATTCTACTATTGAAGAATTATACCAGTATGTTAAAAGATACTGTCTTTACTCAGCGCTAGCATATATAGGCAATATAGGATATAGAAAAATAATGAATGATCCTAGAATAATTGGTTTATATCCTACAATCATAAATGAATGGCAATTGGCATTTATTTCTAAAGGTTTAATACTAAATTCAAATGATTATAAAAGTAAAATTTTAGATGAAAAAGAATTATTTAAATGTGCAAACATATATAACAATCTTAATGATAAATTTTTTAAAGCTTCCCAGAATAATGATGAAGAATTTCAAAAAGCTGGACAAAGTTTTATAATTCGGACTGCTTATCAGCAATTCCCATCTTATAGAGGAATTAATTACTTAATTTCTAGGGCACTTTTTCTTTTTGAGGATATTCCTAATACTATTAATAATCCTAGTTTTGGAATAGCTAAAGAAATTAGGAGCATCTATGATCTTTCTACTAAAGAGGTTATGATGGTTGGCTTTGCTATATTTTCGACTATAAAAGAAGGGTATTTTGATCCAGAGTATTTGATTAATTCTAATAATAATGACCTTAATAAATTTCTAACCAAAGATATTTTAGATAAATTAATCGATAAGCTATCTGCAAGTTATGAGAAATTAAGAGAAGTTTTTCGTTATGAAAAAGAAGAAAAAGGACTTGAACATTTTGGTTTTAATGCTTTAAAAATATATCCAATAGTGAAAACAAAAATTGCAGGTTTAGTCGTCCCGGTACCTAGATTTTTGCTGGAGAGAATTACAACTGGTATATATTATAGTTTGATGGATAAATTTAAAAGCGAAAAATCTAATTTATTTCTGGAATTCTTCGGAAGAGAAATATTTGAAAGATATGTTGGGCTACTATTAGGGCAAAAATATCAAATTGGCATATCTATATTTAAAGAGCTGGAATATGAAAAAGGCAAAAATAAGTGCAATGCTTCAGATTGGATCATTATTCAAGATAACAAGGCTATACTGGTGGAATGTAAAACTTCTGGCATAAGCTTAGAAGCTAAATCTCGGGCAGAATTAGAAACAGTACAGAATGATTTAAAACTCCGGGTAGTTAGAGCAATTGAACAAATGATAAATTTAGTAAATGATGTTAATAAAAAATATAAAGGTTTGGAAAGGTTATACTCTATAAAAAAATTTTATTATGTAGTTGTTACTTATGATAAGATTTATCTTTCTTCAAGTTTTATAATTAAAGGTATGATTAAGGAAGAGTTAGCCAAAAAAGGTATAACTGCTCCGGAATATGAAATATTATCAGTTGATGAGCTTGAAATATTAATTCCATTTTTAGAAGATTTTAATTTTGATTTTCTCTTGGATAACAAATTTAAACATAAAGAATGGTCTGAATTAGATTTCAATGAATACATGTATGATTTTCTTACAAAGAATAGCTTAGATACAAAAAAAGAAAATGAAATGTTAAAAAATAAATGCGATAAATTCTTCGAAGAAATTAGTCCAAGATTAAAATATATAAGAAAGTTATCTTAGAGTGAAAATAATTCAGGTGCTCTAGAACATAAATTTAATAAGGTTATAAGCGTAATTGAATAGCTTTCATCAGCTTCAATAACTCTTTTTAATTTATCATTTAATTCATATTGTCTATTCTTTAATTCATAAGCTTTTTTATCGTATTCATCTTGAGTAATTCTCCCGGAAATTTTTGGGCTGGTGCAGGATCAAGTATTACTGTTACTTTTTTTTCTTTTCCTAAAATAGCTGCTTGTAGAACAATACCTATTGGAATCTCTAATTGAAGTAGAAGAATATCTCCTTTTTCTAAAGCACCCTCCAAAATCATTAATTCATTTTTACCAACTTCCCCATTTGCACCAGGAATTACAATTATATTGTTTTCTCCAGTCTTATTTACAATAATTAGGGCAACCCCAGTGGAAACTCTATTATTTCTGGATATCCGTGAAACATCCATACCTGAATTTTTAAGTTCATTAACAATATTGTCACCAAATATATCGCTCCCCACACAGCCTATCATCATTACTTCAGCCCCTAATCTGGCACATGCGACTGCTTGATTGGCACCCTTTCCACCAGGTAACCTCTGGAAATCATACCCGATAATTGTCTCACCCGGTATAGGTAAATGTAATACTCTTGCAATATAATCCATATTGATACTACCAAAAACAACTATTTTCATTTATGTACCCCTATCAAATCCAATTATTCTTATATTTATTCATTAACAATTATTAATTATTTCTAAATGGATAGGCTTAAGACATCTATTAGTGTTTTATAAAAAATATTACGATTAACCTTAATTGCCACATGAACATTATTTCTTTTTTTAGAATCGGTATTATTAAAATCACAAACAGTTCTTCCATCTGTTATTCCAGGAAGTGTTTCTACATCAACATTACAAAGACATGTCTCAATAACTGCATCATCAATAATATTGGCCACAGCAAGGGCATCATGAACTGGTGCAGCATTTTGACCTTGTATTTCACCTCCAGCTATTCTCTTTTTTATAAAATTAGCTGAAGCCATAGAAGCTTTTGTACCTATATTATATAAAGCATCACATTCATCACTTGAAATTAGTGCTTTATGTGTGACATTCAAGCCAACCATTGTGATTTTTTTAATTCCTGAATTTAAGACAATTTTTGCAGCTTCAGGATCCATCCATATATTAAATTCCGCATCTGAAGTAACGTTGCCACTTCCCGTACTACCTCCCATAAAGACAATCTCTTGAATCTTTTCGATAATACGGGGTTCTATCCTTATAGCCAGGGCAATATTTGTCATTGGTCCTAATGGAACTAAAACTATATCTCCATCAGATTCCATAATCGTTTCAATAAGCCAGCTTACAGCACCTTGAGACTGCTTTTTAGAAACAGCTCTGGGAATCTCAAGTAATCCCCCTTCAATTTTATTTGGTTCAATTCTTGGAATTGGGGGACGCCTGTGAGGATAAAGATGTACAAGTAGGGGAAGCCCTGAACCCTCAAAAATCGGGATCTTGACTCCAATTAAGTCAATTACCCTTAATGCATTCTCAGTACATTCCCACACAGGCCTATTTCCGTTTACTGTTGTAATACCAACTAGATCCAATTCTGGATGCAGAGTAGCAAGCATTATTGCAATAGCATCATCTCGTCCAGGATCAACGTCAAGAATAAGTTTCTTTGCACTATTCATTTTCCTCCCTTTATATACACTTATAATAATTTCTTCTTCTACTACTGGCTCCTCAACAAGTTCCCCTTCAATCTATTATTATATCTCTTTAACCCTTGAAATGTACTGCGAAAATTCTCATATAATGTTTAAAATTTTAACAAAATATAGCTTATAGCCTATCTGGCATATCCCGCAAGCGGTACTTTTATCATATAATCTTCAATGATATCCTCCATGGTATTTGCAGGGATCTCCAGCAGAGATCTGTAATGGTTAGATCTGTTTACCGTCGTGTTCCATCTTGTTTGTGATGTGTTATATTCCAGCTTTCCAAAACTTTCTTCACTGAACCATTCATTATCTCCGAAAGCTGCATACATCACAACCAACTGATCCCAACTTGGTCTTTCCGATGTACCACCCAGAATGATATCAAACGATCTTTTTACAGGGTTATCAATCGTATATTTTGATCGTAGTGTAGACCCTGTGTAAACAGCATGGCTGCCATGACACCCAAAATAGCAATCCACATTCAGGTTATCCAAAACAAATTGTGTATACGGATGAGCATTTTTATCACTGAAATTGTAATCTGTCAGCCAAGTGGTCCCTGTGTAAGTCATAAAGCAAACCTTTTTGACTTTTTGATGGAACAAATCCCTGTCATTAGAATTTTCAAGAATAGAATACAGTCCTCCCGTATGACCTACAACAACGACAATAACACTGCCATCCGGCTGGGAATTGAGTATGGAATAATATTTGTCTCTCATGGAAGTCAAACTGGTTTTTATAACAATATTATGATTGTAACGGCTTGTATCGTTCGCAAGATCATCTGAATATCCATTTCCGCCATCATATCTTAATCTATCCCCACATCCTATATCAATGGTATTATTTACTCCATATAATGAGTCCGTCCCTTTTCCATAATATGTGCTGATCGCATCAATGGCACCAATCGAATACTTGTCTTTGGAGCTAGCAATAATACCTAATATCTCAATCTTTCCTTCTCTCTCAAGCTCATACGCTAAGGCCAGAGCTCCGGCATCGTCACAGTCTGCCCCCATATCACAATCAAAAATAATCTTTTGCGCAGAAGCACGAACTTGTGCTTCAGTTGCGCTGCAACTCAATGTAAAACTTACCAGAAACACTAGCGTAATAATACTTAGTGTTTTCCTTAACGTAATTGCCTACCTTTCTTTTCTATACTTATTAATAAAATCTATCATAAAATCCCCTTAACCTTTTATTCCAGTGGTTGCAATTCCCCTTATATAATATTTCTGGAAAGGAAAGATTAATAATATGGGTACAATAGTCGCTATTACCGTACCGCCAAACAATGCGGACCAGATCGTTACATGTTCAGTCTGGCTGCTTGCTGAAATTGCTACAGTTACTACTCTCAACTCAGGGTTGGGAGCTACAATTAATGGCCAGAAAAAAGAATTCCAGGTTCCAACAAAAACGACCAAAGCTCCACTAATCAAGACTGGCTTTGAAATAGGAATAATAATTCTACTAAAGATCCTAAACCATGACGCACCATCAACAATAGCAGCATCAATAAGATCCTGGGGTATTTCCTCAAAGAATTGCTTGAAGAGAAAAATAACTAATCCATTTGCCAGACCAGGAATAATTAAACCCTGCCAGGTATATAACCAATCAAAACTTTTAACTATAATATATAAGGGAATAATTATTCCTTCTAAGGGGACCATAAATGTCGCTAAGATTATTATGAAAAGCAGATTTTTAAATCGAAAGTTAAAACGTGCGAATGCAAAACCGGCCATTGCACTTATTAAAACACTTAAAAAAACTGTCGATAGACTTAAGATAGTAGTATTTTTAAGCGCTAATAAAAAATTTTGTTCAAAAAATAGATATTTATAATAATCCAGTGTAGGTTCAGCAGGGAAGAAAGCACGTAAAGTAAAAGGATAAGCATATTCAAATACTTTTGAATTTTCCGTTATGGAAGCAGAAAATGCCCATATCAGAGGAGTCAGAACAAATAATGCAACCAGAACAAGTGCTATATAACTAAGTAATTTTTTTGGTATGGTCTTCAATTGAAAACTCCCTTCTCTCTACGCTCCCTAAGAATATAGAATTCTAATGCCACAACAATACCTATAAATAATAAAAGGATAACCATCATTGCCAATGATATTCCTAAATCACCATAAATCAATCCCCGTCTATAAGCCTCGTATATAACAAAATTTGTAGCAAGTTGTGGCCCACCACTAGTTAGAATGTAAACTGGAACAAAGAGTACAAAATTTATTATTGTATCTGCAACAACTACAAAAGTGATCACCCTTCTCAATAAAGGTAAAGTGATATACCAAAACATCTGGATACCTCTTGCACCATCCACCATTGCTGCTTCTAGAACCTCATGAGATATTCCCTGAAGACCAGCTAAAAAGAAAAGCGCCCAATACGGTACTCCTAACCAGGTTACAATAAATATTATACACCACATAGCCTGTCCTGCATCGGTAAGAAGTGGTTGCGGGGGTATCCCAATTGAAGATAATATTCCATTAAGCAAACCACTTCGACTCAAAACCAATCCCCAGAGTACAGAAGCCACACTTATAGCGATTGCTATCGGAATGATAAAAATACTTCGGAATATTCTGATACCCCTTAACTGCTGGTTGGTGAGTAATGCCAGCCCAAGCGCTGATATTATCTGCAAGGGATTCACTATAATACTAAATTTGAGTAAAGCCTTAAAGGATTGCCATAAAATCGGATCTTTAAACAGTTTTATATAATTACCTAGACCAATAAACTCTTTCCCACTGGGAGAAGTAAAAGAGATAGTAAACAAACTTTCGCCTAATGCACTAAATATAGGGACGATTCGAAATATCAGGAGTAATATTAAACTAGGAGCCAAGAAATAATATGGTATCCAACGCTTACTATTTAATATCATATTCAAACCTCAAATCATTCCAGTAATTACTTTTAGTATTGTTAATTATACAGAGCAGAGATTTAAAGAGTTGCCTACAATCTCTGCTCTGATTTACAAATAAATTGTTTTAGTCAAACGACTTATTTGTATTTCTCCATTTCAGCTCCGATTCGTACCGCTGCGGTATCGAGCGTCTCTTCAACATCTGCACCGTTTATGATATCGTCTGCTGCATTCATCAGTAGTTGTTCATACTCCATATAACCAGGTGTCAGAGCACGAGGAATTGGATTAACATTAGCTTCATCTGCAGCAGTACGCCAATAGGACCATGGCGGATTATCAAATTCCGGATCAGTTGCAAAGAGTGCAAGTACAGACTTCTGAGCCGGCATATCACCATAATAGCGCCACCATAACTCAGCTCCCTTACTTGTTGTCAACCAGTGGACGAATTTCTTGGCAGCTTCCGTATTTTTACTATTTACATTAACACCAATATGCCATGAGCCTGTTGGTGTGGCTGGAACACCTTCCTCAAAATAAGGATGCCGTGAAACACTCCACTCAAATTGTAAATCTGCGTCAGCAAATTGTGATATATTCCACGGTCCGTCAACATACATTGCAATTTTACCAGCCATGAATAGGTCACTAGCACCTATTGCTTCACCTTTCGGGCCAATATTATAAGTGTTAAAAACATCTCTATAGAAGGTAAATGCTTTAATCCATTCTTCAGAATTGATTACCCCTTCTACCGTAAGTCCATCCGGACCGATCATTGGTGCACCCAAAGATCCAGGTAGTACACCTAGCTGATAGATACGATTAGTCTGACCCCAGGTGAATCCCCAGGTATCAGGAGTTGCACTCATAGTTTTTTGTGAAGCCTCGACTATCTGTTCATATGTCCAACGGTCATCAATACCAGGTGGTTCAACGCCCGCAGCTTCAAACAGATCAAGATTGATATACAAAAGTTGAGTTGAGGTGCTTACTGGAGCAGCAACTAACTGGTCGTTATATTTTCCAGCTTCAAGTGAGGACTCAATAAAATCATCTAACTCTTCCTGGGTATAGATATCATCTACAGGAGTCAACCATCCTTTCAACGCATATCCTGCAACAAGAGGAACATCAGCACTGAAAACATCAAAATCATCGCTTCCTGCCATTAGACGTACCTGAAGTTGCTGAAGTAGATCACCGAAAGGTAGATATTCGGATATAACTTCGATATTAGGATTCTCTTTGTAAAATTCTGCAAATAAATCCTCTTTTGAGGAATCCCAGAGATTAAGCCACTTAATTGTCGTGATTTCTGATATCACTTCCTCTTCAACCTCTTCAGCCACTTCCTCAACTGGTGCAACTTCTTCTTTTTTTTCTACTCCTACAGCTTCAGGAGTTGCCTTACAACCCGCTAGAGAAAAACATGCTACCATCGACACACACATGGTTAACACTAATAGCCATAATAATATTTTTTTCATTTTGCTCGCCTTTCTTTCTAAGTTTACTTTCATCTCAATTATTAGTAAAATACATATGAGATTTGTTTAGGGTAAGCAACCACAGAATAAGCTTTTATCTAAACAAATCTCATTTTTATTTTCATATTTTTTACCTCCTTTTTACTTTTATAATGCTATTATTTAAAAAGTAAATTTACCCCTTTCCAAATATCTAATGCCATTTTTAAAATACAACTCCTGACACTAATATAATATTTGAATAAGGAGTAAATTCACCAGTTCTAACAATTGCTTTAACAGAGCTTACCTTTTCCTTAAATTTTTTATGACTTATCTCTTCTATTTCTATATTATTTAATAAATCTTTTATTTTATTTAAAACTTGAGAATTATTTACTTTCATCTCTTTTGCAATAAACACTTTGTCGATTTTCAATTCTGTTAATACAGCAGTAAGTACATCTAAAAAGCGTGGGATATTTTTACATACCGAAATATCTATCATCTTAACATTTTCAGGAATTGATAAACCAGCATCTGATATAGCCAAATAATCACCATGACCCATTGAAGCTATAACTTTAGATAATTCTCTGTTTAAGATACCGCTCTTTTTCACCTAATTCCCCTTACTCTTATTTTATAAAGCAAATAATTATTAAATTTTTAAAAAATTTTGGCAAAAATATTCTTTACCTCTTCATCAAAAAAATCCTAAACTGAAGATTTATTACCATGAGAATTTAAAAAATTATTTAATTCATCTTTATAAGGTAATGAAGATTGTGCACCCAGTTTAGTTACCGAAAGTGCACCTGCTGCATTTCCAATAACAATACAATCCTCAATACTTTTTTTTGTTACAAGCCCTAAAATAAACCCACCAATAAATGCATCCCCAGCACCAGTAGAATCTACTGATTCAATTTCATAAGTTGGTACTCTTAAAATTTCGTCTTTTAAAGTTACAAGAACTGCTCCCTTTCCTCCAAGTGTTATCACCACATTCTTATTAAAAAATTTCCTTAATTTTCTAACTAAAATATCTATATTTCTAAAATCGAAACTAATACCAGTCAAATATTTAATTTCTATTTCATTCATAATTAAATAATCAACCTTTTCTAATATATTCATATCAATATTTACAGCTGGAGCATAGTTAAGAATTATTAGTTTACCCAATTTTTTCGCAAAACTAATAACATAGGAAATGATATCTGTAGGTATTTCCATCTGTAATACCACAATATTACTCTCAAGTATCTGACTCCTTTTAGTTCTAATATCATCAGCGGTTAATCTTTGATTTGCACCTGGCACTACCACAATCGTATTAGCACCATCCCTGTCTACAGTTATAAAAGCTGCTCCTGTTCTTTGGCTTTTATCAACAATAACACCTTTCATCTTAACACCTGATTCAGTCAGATTTTTGATTAATATTTCTCCAAAAATATCTCCACCAACTTTGCCTATCATATTCACAAAAATTCCAAGTCTTGCAATTGCTATTGCCTGGTTTGCACCCTTCCCACCACCACTCATATCATAACCATTTGATATTAGCGTCTCCCCCCTCAAAGGAAGAGTGTTAACTTTTAAAACATGGTCAATATTTAAACTTCCCACAACAGTCACCTTTTTCATATCAGGTCTTTTTAGCAACAGAGCCCCTCTCTATTAAATTTCCTTCAATTACAACTTTCTTAGGAACAAAATCTTTAGAACTACTCATTCTATCAAGCAATATTTCTGCAGCTATTTTCCCCATATCATAAATAGGTTGCCTCACAGTAGTAAGACTGGGCTTTAAGAATTTACTTAAGTAAATATCATCAAATCCAATAATAGATATATCATCGGGTATCTTATATTTTTTCTCTTCAATTGCCTGTATAGCTCCTAAAGCAATAAGATCGTTGCAGGCAAAAACAGCATCAACTTTATCCACATTATCAAAAACTTTCTTCATCATTTCATAACCCGAGTCGATAGAAAAATTACCCCAGAATGCAAACTCTTCTCGAAACAAAGCTTTCTCTTCCAGAGCCTTCTTCCAACCCATAAACCTATTCTGAGCTGTCTTCGTATACTGTGGACCTGCCAAAATTACAATCCTCTTATGACTATTGCCTATTAAATAATTAACTGCCTCATAAGCTCCCTTTTTATTATTGATTATAACCAAGTCTTTATTTAGTCCCTCTATTTCCCTGTCTATCACAACAAAAGGAGATATTATTTTATTAAAAATGCCAATATCCCTATTTTCAGTATCAGAAGGAGCTATAATTATTCCATCAATCCACATTGATACCAAATCATTTATATAGAAATCCTCCTTATTTGCATCATTGTCAGAACTACACAAAAAAACATAATATCCATTAGAAATTAATAAATCTGATGCACCTCTAACAAGTTCAGGAAAAAAGGGGTTTGTAATATCAGGAATTATAAAACCTACATTTTTTGTCTTACCTTTTGATAAACTTCTCGCAATTCTATTAGGCCTATAGTTTAATTCCTTAATAATTCTGATTACTTTCCTTTTATTTATCTCGCTTACAGTTTTATCATAATTTAAAACTTTTGAAACAGTCCCTACAGACACACCTACTTTTTTTGCAATTTCCTTTATTGTTACCATCTTTTTCCCAACTTGTTTGTCTAATACAAATCACATTTCTTTATTAAAATGAACCGCTTCATAATCGATTAAAAAAATATTTGCTCTAAAATAATTATTCATTTGAAAATGAACCGCTTCACTCTGGTTACTTTAACTCAAGAGATAATTTTTGTCAAGAAAAATTTGCAAAAAAATTTGCAAAAAATATATATAAAATAATCTTAGCTGTAATTAGTTTTTTATGTTACCTGGTAAGTTTTAAAATAGTAGAATAATCCAGTTATGATAGGACTTTCAGCGATTTGCCTATTTTCTAGAAGTAACATTTTTATGCGGATTGCATACATTAATAAAATAAATGTATGCATTAATTAAAACCAGTCCGGATTAGTCCGATTAACTCCAGAGTAATTTAAAATACAGCCAGGCTATTTTTACCAGTGCTTTATTGCCGATTCTTAAACTTTATTAAACTTCAAATAGAGGATATCTCTTTTTTAATAGTGTCGGGTTCGTCAGGTTTTAACGTTATTGGAACGTATTTAACGTTAAATTTTAAAAAGGCTGTGGATAAATCGCCCTGGCAAGATTTTATAGTTTTTATAATTAGGTCTGATATACCGGCGCCAGAGATAATATCTCTTAAACATTGCATTTTCTTTCATTCCAGGCCTCTTTTATAGTATTAAAAAACTGCTAAAAATGGCTTCTATGCTGACAAAAACTGACATTCCTTTTTAAAATAAGCTATGCAATGTCTTGTAAAACTCTTTTTTATAGTGTCAGATATGTCAGATTTTAATGTTAATTGAATGTTTTATCGTTAAATTTTATGACTTAGTGATCTCTGGCAAGATTCTTTTATTCCCGTTTTATTCCCGTTTTTTAATGGGATTTTTGGTTTATTAACCATTATCCTCACACTCAATTGTTACCCTAAAGCTCATCCCTTTTTAAATGATGTTAAATTTGCCTGCTTTTTCACTGCAACTGCAGGGATATTTATAATTTCGTTTTTATCTACCCTGTATCATAAAATATTAATATCTGCATTTTTTCTGCATTTTTAAATGCATTTTCCCGGCTGGTGTACCTCTCTGTTATTTTCTCTGTTTATCAGTGAAGTATTTAAAACGTATTTACGTTAATTATATCGTGTTATTAGCGTGTATTATCACGTTAATAATGTCCTATTATTTGCCTGTTTATCAGGCTTTTTTATGGTGTAAGAAACGTCAACTTTTCAAATGCTGTTTAACGGTTATTCTACGGTTTTAACCGTTAATCTGTTTATGCCTCTTTTCCTGTATTTTTCCTGTATTTACAGGCATCCAGGTATGCCTCTAAGTCCTGCATTTTCGCTGTATTATCAGCCAGCAGTATGCCTTTTTAATAGCTTCCTTCCAGGTGTAATATTGCTGTTTAACCGTTATTTAGCCGTTGACTGGAATTAATGTACCCCACCACCATGTTTGGGGGTCATAGATATTAATAATTAAATTCTGAAGCCAATCTATAAGATAATTTGGAGCACCTATATTAATTGCGGTATTTAATCCTTGTATGCTTGCTAACTTCTCAATTTCCACTGGCCCTAACTTATTATAATTGTACCTATTTACAACATGATTAAATTCATGGGATAAAGTTGTAGCAATACTAATAATTATTACTTCCGAGGGAGTCATATTGCTTATCTTAACTAGATCTACATATACACTTGTTCCATCCGTTAGCCCTGTCCATTCTTTATTATTTATTGAACCCAATGGTCTTTCTTCTATCTTTTTCACCTGTGAAATTTGACAATAAACTGGATTATCATAGATTGAAAGTATTGTTAGTGCTTGATTTATATTTTGAATAAATATCGGACTTCCAATGATTTGTGTTTTTGCCGATGGTTCAGCAGGTGTTCCTGGTAAATAACCAGCTCTTATATTATAATTTCTGCATAAATTAACAAATTCTGTTGAATTGATAAATCCTGATAAAATATAATTTCTGCTTGATCCTTTATTTAACCTATCAAGCCAAATTGCAAAACCTTGCTCGTCAGGATCTCTGTTAAAGAAAGCTTTATATAAAACAATTAAATAATCCTGGTTAGATAAATTTCTACTCTTGAACTCATTGCTATTTATAATTTCCTTGGCAATATCTGCACCAGTTTTTACACCAGATTTTAAGTCAGAGGAGAATTTTACAATTCCTGTTTCATCGGGTTGTCTTGAAAGGCAGACCTCGTAAAATCTTGAAACAAAATCTTCAACACTGCCAATCTCTTCTCCATATATTTTCAATGGCTTTAGACTGAATAAACCCAAAAATAAAGTTATTATCAATATAAAAATAAAAACAGACCTTCCACAATTTTTACATCTGATATACATATTGACTATCCTTTCTATTAAACATTTTTATTTTTTCTAAATATCCTTTTTATTAATGGTGTTGTTACTATTTCCCTTAATTCTTTTATCGGTGCACATTTCTTTTTTCTAAAGTAATTATAGCTTCTTTCCTTCCAGGTGTAATATTGCAGTTATTTTGCAGTTTTAACTGCTAACAATGTTCTGTTTTTCTTCTGCATTATCAGTGAAAATCTAAAATACCCTGTACCCCTGAGATGTTAAATTTTGTTTAGGTTTTTCTCCCTGGATAAGTTAAAACCCCTGTTAATACCCTGTTTTAGTCTCCTAGCTGAAATTTAACACTCTATAGTGCGCTTAGAGGCTCTATAATCTTCTTTTAGTTTTATTGTATGGGTATATTTTATGCTGTTTTAATTTTATTTTTAAAAAGCTCTCAAACACATAACCAAAATTACAATAATTATAACTATACAAGCTATCCAGAATACTAATTTTGTAATATTCCAACCTACGCTTACTAATGCTTTGCCAACTTCTTCAACTTTATCTTTTTTAACCTCTTTATCTTCATCTTTTTGTTTTATTTCTTTTCTACAATAAGGACAAATATCAAAATCTTTCTTTATAGTCTTTCCACAATCAGGACAATAGATTTCATCTTCTTTTTTCTGATTCATTTTTTAATTCCAGTCTCTCTAAATTTTTTTATCCAGGTGGATTACATTTTTTACAAGGTCTATATCCTTTAGATTTAGCATCATTTTCATCGATAAACCAAATTAGGTTTTCTGGTTTTATCTGTTTAGCAGAACCACAGGAGGGATAATGATAAACAACTGAATTTTTGCTCCCACAATATTTACCTTGTTGTGGTTCTTCTTTTATAGGCTGTTCTTCTTCGGCTGGTTCTTCTACTATTACTTCTTCCTCTTGTTCTTGGATCTGTTTCTGTTCTTTTTCTTCTTCAGCTACTTCTATACCCCAAAAACCTTTATTATTTTCCCTTGCCTCTTGTTGTAATTCTAAAAAATAATCACCATATTTTACGTCTGGTGGGTAAGTTGAAACCTGGGCATATCCTTCCTGGACTAAGTAGGCATTAACAAAAATATCACCCATATAAACATAAGCTAATATTCTTCCATATTTGTCTGTATCTGAAACGTCTTTTTCAAGTCTGACTATCTTGCCTTCAACTAGTTCCTTATTTTTTTCAGTAGCAATATCTCCATAATCTTCTGAAGTTTCTGGAGTATCAATTCCTATATACCTAACTTTATATTTTATTCCAGCATCGTCTTCAACTTCAATAGTATCTCCATCTATGACTCTGATACATTTTATCTCTACGCCATCAAAATTTTGAGTTAAGTCTATTATTTCTTAAATTGGTTCTTCTATGATTTCTTCTTTAGTTGTTTCCTCTATAATTTCTTCCTCTACTGGCTCTTCTATTATTTCTTCTTCAACTATTTTTTCTGCTTTGCATGACGTAAACGGGGCAAAACCAAAAATCAATACTAAAATTAAAAACGATATTAAATACTTTACTCTCATAATTTACTCCTTTCTTTCTTATTTTTAACTATCCCTGATAAATAGTTGGCTAAGGATAGTTTAGAATCCTAAACTTATATATGCCTTATCAGGCGTCCATTCCAAGTTTGTTATTTCCAGTATAAAATCTTTAGAATCTTTAGGCACTTCATAAACTACTGTATAGGTCCTCTCCATGCCAGGATTAATATTATCTAAAAGAAATAACTCTTCTTCCTTTTCTATATATCCAAAACTTTTATCATAAGTAACAAATTCCCTGTCCTCATTATCAAAAAGCCTTAAATCAGTTAATGTCTTCATTTCTTTGCCTATATTTTTAACTGTAAATCTGACTTTTATAAACTTCCCGGTTGTAGTTTTATCATCACTCCACCTATCAATAGCTTCTAGGGTATCCCCTAAATCTTCAGCAGATAGTATTTTCCAATTTACCTCATTATTAATTGTTATACTTTCATTAATTGAATAAGGATTATCTTTACTTCCAACTTCTTCTTCTTTTGTTTTAACCTCTTCTATTATCTTCTCTTCTTCCTCTACTGCTGGCTCTTCTATAGGCTCTTCTTCTTCTGCTTTAGATACCTCTTCGGTAGAAGTCTCACAACCATTACAAGCCAAAGCAAAACCAAAAACTAGTATTAAAACTAAAAACGGTATCAAATATTTTACTCTCATGCTTTACTCCTTTCATATTATTTTTTCATAATTTATATTAAAATTTCCAATATTTCATATATTTCATAGCGTGTATAAACTCCTGATATTTTACAACATTTCTTATTTCTGCTTCTGATCTTGCTTTTTTTATAGCGTCGGAAAAGTCAGATTGATTTGTTTTTCATTTGTTTTATCAATCAGGACCACCGTTTAATAACGGATTATTGACTGATCGCTTTCAGATCTTATGCCCTTTAAATCCCTGTTATTTCCCTGTTTTATCAGGCTTTAATTATCCATTCTGTTAATGGCCCCTATTTACCAATCCTAAAAGTGCTTCAGATTGCACCCTGGACGCTTTTAAACAAGAGGTAGGCTTTTGTCAGGCGGCTATTTCTATCATAGGTTATTTTACCTCAATTACCCTTTCTAATATTCATAGTGAGCAATATACTACTAATGCCCAGCAGGATAAAAATAATAAAATCGATATATAACTTAAAATACTGCTTTAAATCCATCCTTTTGTGTATTTTGAGTAAAATTATACTCATCTATTAACTTAATAAGCGGTCTATCAAAAGGACATTCTTTATAATCTTTAATTTTGTCAGCTAATTCTTTTAAATCATTGCTAAAATCTAAATATTTTCTGCTAGGATTAATCAAATAATTATAGCCATATTTTTTGATGCAAGGTTATTGAGAATGAGACAGTTTCTTCATCTAAATTGTTAAACTTTACCGCTCTTTTATTAAGCAAATACAACATAACAACCCACCGATTGTGACACCGATGAGTTGTTATACAAATAACACCAGGTACTCACCTCAAGGTTAGAGCCCTCTTAAATGTTGATTACTGTACTTCTATACTGAAGTCTAAGGTAGAAACAGGAGAATTATTATAGAATATTTCGGCAGTTTTTACCCCATCTACTAATCCAGGATAATCTCTTACTCTAAAATTAGCTTTAAATTCCGCCTTTTCTTCATCGTACTCTAAATCGCTCATAGGTTTGCCAGCAACATTTAATGATACTAATTCCTCATCATAGTAGTTATCCATAATAATGGGGAATCCAGCAATTACAACCTGAAACTTAAATGGGTTATTGGCGTTACGATTTTTGATAACCTTACCATCGTATACAGGCGGTAGCCATTTGTACTCAATCCCATTCTCCACCAAGTTCATTATTGAACCACTAACTGGCAAGTTAATTCTACCCAAGCCGTTAAAGTGGAATACATATGTCCCAGGGAAGATATGTCTTGTGTTGTCATTTAGCCATCTAGCCTGACCTGTAGTTCCTCCGAATGAAACCGTATAAGCGGATGTAATATAAACTGTTGTTGTGCTGAATCTATATAGGTTTCCAGCTGCTTCTACGGTTTGCATTTGCCACTCGCTACTTGACCCATTTACTCTAGCTTGAAGATAGAGAGTTGTGCCTACATTAAAGTATGCAGAAATTTCCCCATTTTCATCAGTATTAATTCTCGGAGAGTTTGTTGGAAAATAAGAAGTGGACCCTGTTTCACTAAACTTCTTAGCAACAACTACATTCGCCAGAGGCGCTCCTTCACCAGTAGTTACTCTTACTGTTACTAAAGCCTGTCCTGGTTCTTCAGCATAAGTTTCTCCAGGAATCCCTAAAACTAATACTCCCATCACTACAAAACCTAATAGCATTAAAAATATTTTCTTCATTTTTCACACCTCCTTTCATAAAAATTTCTAGAAAAAATAAAAAACCGGCCTATTCAGCCGGTTTCGCTACTCGCTCCACTTCCCTCAAGCGTCCAAACTAGAGAAAAGTTTCAAAGCTTCTAAATTTTTTAAAAAAATATTACTTAAATATTCTTCTTATCAAGCAAACTTTCTACAATTTATACACGGTTTTTGTAACAGTGTAATCGTGTAACAGTGTAATCGTGGATATGTGTACTTGTGTATAAAACTATAACACATTAATTATGAAAATGTCAAATTTTCTGAAAATAATAAAAAAATACCCAGATTCAGAGTAGGAAGATAGACAAAATAGAAGGCTGGTTAGACTTATAAAGAAGGCAAAATTTAGATATTCTGCTTCAATAGAGGAAACAGACTTTAGTCTGGATAGAAATCTATCTAAAAATATGCTCCTTAAATCTTGTAAACATTCCTTTAATAGTTTGGATATTCATTCTAAAGGTGAATTATTTAAACTTCTGTTTCTAATATCTTAATAAATATATCTACTAATCTAGGTTCAAATTGTATTGCAGAATATTTTTTTAGCTCTTTTTTATCTAATTCATATTTATCCAATTTTCCTCCAGTTTTATCTGGTAGACCTTCCCTGTTTTTCTTCTGTTATATCAGAAGTTTCCTTATCCACCGCTAAAATTTAAAATTCTTACTTTAGATCCATTATTTAACGGTTATTTAACGGTATAGAATCATTAAGATAATATTTGGAAGCCCAGAATTGATTGTAGAGCGTTTTAAAGTTATTTCTATGCTGTATCTATCAGATCTAAAGTTATAAAAATATGGATCTCATAAAAATAGATAGCCAAACCTTACCAAGCTGGCTTACTTTCCTTTCCTATTCTCTTTTTGTTTTTTCTTTGGCGCAAAAAATTAAGAAATAGCAAATAATTTAAGTAAATCACTTAGGATATTGCTTTCTAACTACTGATTTAAACTTATGATCCACAAAATATTTTTAGTGGGAGATGGCTGAAATGGGACATTTTGGGACATTTTATCCATTGGGAAAATAGCCTGATTTAAGGTCCGGCTAGTAGCATTTATGTGATCCATATTCCTTTTTACCCAAGCCACAAACCCATATTTTTAACCATCTTCCAAATTAGTGGCCTATGTTAACATCAATTTCAGAAGGAATGTCTTCAAAAGTTCTTTTTTCCAACTGTATAAGGCATATTTCTACAAATTTAAGTTGATGAGAACTTGGCCGAAAGCGGAAATTTTCGGAAGTTTTCCAGACGCGATCTCGACAAAGGGGGCGCGGGGGAAATGTCGCGAACCACGATACCCCCCCCTATACTCAACTGCGAAATCCTACGCGAGACTGGCGCGGATTGTATTTCATAAGGCCTCTAGGAATATTACCCCCTACCCCTTATTTACGTAACTTTGCCATTTACTAATTTATTACTTTATCTTCTTTTTGCCTTATATCTTCCCCCCCACTTCTCAACAATAAAGTTAGTTAATAATTTTGATGCTTCCAAAAATGAATCTTATAAATTAAAATATATTAAACTTTTAATTTTAAAGGAGAGTGCACAGTTTGGTTGATCTATCTAATCTTGATAAAAAATATTTTATAAATAATTTAGTCTATAATTGTCCATATTGTAAAAGGAATAATGTAAAATATTCATTAGAGGAAGTGTTTGAATTTAATTGGACAGATGATAAGGAAGCTTATGGTTATTTGGTCGTTTGCTCGTCATGTGGTAATAAATCATTACACTTAAGCCACAAGGACATTGCTTCTTATTCGAAAGCTCATGAAAAAAGTTTTTTTTATTCTGGTATAGATATTGATACTAAAATATTTTACTCTAGACCTTCTTCCCATTTTACACTTGATAACCGAATTCCAAGAAAAATTAGAGATTTAATCTTTGAATCAGAACAAGCTAGACAAGCAAATTTATTAGTCGGTGCATCTGCTTGCCTTAGGAAAGCCATTTATCAACTAGTTGAAAAAGAAGGTTCTTTAAGTATTGATAAGACTAATAGAATAGAATATAAAAAAAGTATAAAAAGTCTTAAAGAGAAATTAAATTTTGTAGACTCTACTCTATTTGATGCATTATCTAGTATTCAAGAAATGACAAGTGATAATTTACATGAGAATTCTTGGGAAGCTTGGGATTCTAATAAATTAAAGTTTTTAATTGAGCTTGTTAAGACAATTTTAGATGAAATATACGTTATACCTGATGTAAGGAAAAAAAGAATTTCTGAATTGCATAAAATGCAGGGCAAACTAAAAAAAGAAAAAACTATTACTTCCTAAGTAATAGAAGTAACGGTTTTTCCCTTTACTAAATATTCCATCTTCCAAATTTGCATAATGACTAACTAGCAATAGCAAAGGCTTCTTTTATTGACTTAATTTGAGGAATTAATTCGATAATATTTGAATAATAATTAGTTCTAAATGTGTTCAATATCCCCAGATATAATTGACTTGCTATCATTTTTAGTACCATTTTTGACTTGAATTAATCTTATGACAGAAAAATATAAGGGTTATAAGAAAGTTTCAATATATATAAAAGATAGTTATAATTAAATTTAAGTTAAATTAATATTAATTTTTAAAAGGAGAAAGCTATTATTTATAACTTAACGTTGAAATTTGAGCTATCTAAGTATGTAAATTTTGATTGTGAAGAACTTTGTTTGAGGTCATCTAACAAAGATATTGTATATACTTTATATCCTTCTGATAAAGAAAAATCACTTAAAGATTCAAGTGAATTTATAATTAAAGGTGTCGGATCCAGTACTGAGGAAGAAGCTCGTGAAGAAGGAATGAAAGTAAAAAATGCTTTGATGTGGTTTGGTATAAACAATAGGCTAGGAGTGAATTTTATTAAAAGTACTGGAAAATCTTCGAATTTTTTAAAGAAAGAACTTTTTGATAAATTTGGAGTTACGGTTTTAGATGATAATGGACTAAATATATATCCAGAAAATGATGAATCAACTGTTTTTATCTCATTCTCCGGTGAAGGGTATGGGATCCATAAACCGTTAAAGCCTTTTGCTGAAACTTTTCAAAATGGATTGAATATTGAATTAAACAAAAAAAAGAAATTAAGTTTAGAATTATACAATGCCTCTCATTTTGAATCTTCTATTCGTGCTAAATTTTTAACTTTGATAATTGCTATTGAAAGTTTAATTTCACCAATAAAAAAAAGTGATGAAGCAGTTAAATTTATTGAATCTTTAATTGAACAAACTGGACAACAAGCTAGGGAGGATATTAAATCTTTAGTTGATCGTTTGGGGGATTTAAAAATTGAGTCCATTTCATCTAGTGCGAAATCTTTGGTAAAGAAACATCTTGAATATAAACAATATGATGGTAATTCTGCTGAAGGTTTTTTTAAAAAATGTTATGACATTAGAAAAAAATTAGTGCATGATGGCGATCTACCTGAAGGCATTGGCGATTTGTCTAAAATAACCATAAATCTTGATAAAATGGTATCTGATTTATTAATTTCATGTGTTGAAATGAATTAATTGTAAATAAATCTATAATATGGAAATTTTAGTAGGATATTTATAGTTAATCTAATTATTTTTAATCTGTGTCGTTGTCAACTGTCCCCAGTGAAATTATATAGGTATATTATTTATTACAAAATAGGTCTTTCAAATTTATCAATTCATTTAAAAATTGGTTCGAAATTTCAATACTTGGGGCAGCCAATAAATAGTGAGTAGCGGGGTGGGGTAAGTTTATGTGTTGGCGTATACTCTTAAATCTGGAATGTAAATATACTCATTTTGTTGTTGTATAATAGTTCTAACATCGTTCACGATAGCCAGTCAAAATAATAAGTTAGAACAAAAAAATAAAGAAACAACTTAAAAATCAAATATTAGATATTTTATATGGGTTTTTAATATTCAATTTCTATTATGGAAGAAAAAAGGCACCAATTATAAAAGGTATAAATGCAAAGAATGCAAATGCAGGATGGGCTCTTCTGGTCTTATTTTGACTGTCCCAATTAAATAGATAAATGGCTAGTCCAAATGACAATATTCCACCTAAAAACAAAATCAGAAGTGACCATATAGGATTATAGTCAATAGATTGATTATATGAGTAGAACTTGAATAAATTTATTGCATGAGTACTTGGAAGAAGCATTCCGATTTTTCCTAAAAAAGTAGGTAGTAGTTGGGAAGGAACGAAATAACCACCTATTAGCATTGAAGGTATAAAAATCAGTTGAGACCACAGTATAGTTCCACGTGAACTAGAAGAAGCTATACCAATTAGTACTGCCAGTCCTGCACATGTAAAGGCAGTTAGCAAGAAAATTAATACAAAGGCTAGCCAGTTTTTTGGAAGTGGAGCCTTAAAGAATGCAAATGCAGTTGGTGTAATAATTATAGATACTACTATAATATGTATTATAGTAGTCAGTGGTGGGATAATTACTATGGAAGTTGCAGGTACTCCATTAATTTTATAACTTCTAAATATTCCAGCTTCACGTGATTTTACCAGGGGTTCCGGGATTCCAAGAAGGGTGCTTATTAGTATAGTAATTACTACCATAGCTGGAATTATTATGTCTATAAAATCTGGATTAATGTTTGCCATTAAAAAACCTATCATAATATAAAATCCCAAGGGAAATAGATAATTCATTAGTAGCAAATTTTTATCCCTGATTCCAGTTTTAAATTCAAATATAAAATGATTTTTAAAAGCTTTCATTTTTTAGTCTTTGTATTTGTAATTTCTAAAAAACGATCTTCTAAAGAAGGACGTTCTACTCTCAAATCAATGAGTTCATCTTTTTGTTTTGATATATATTCAATTAATGCTGAAACGGTTAGGCCAATATTAGTGCTATAGTAAATTGTGTATTCATCTATGGACTTAAACTGGGTAACCCCTGGAAATTTAATATTAAGCTTTGATAAACTTGAGCCTTCTACTCTAACAGAAATTTTGGTCAAACCTGCTCCAGTTGCTGTTATCTCACGGGGAGTCCCGATAGTAACAATTTTGCCTTTTAGTAATATGGCAACACGGTTAGCTATTTTTTCTGCTTCGGCCATATCGTGAGTAGCAAATAAAATAGTTGTACCGTTTTCCTGTAGTTCTTTTATCATATTATGAAGCTCCACTCGTGATTGGACATCAAGGCCTGCAGTTGGTTCATCTAAAAATAAAATAGGTGGTTTATGAGCAATAGCGAGAGCAAGGGCCAATCGTCTTTGTAAGCCAGTGGATAATGTATGATATTGAACGCCCATTTTTTCTTTAAGACCTAAACGTTCCAATAAGTCATATCGAGAAGGCACATTATGATAAGCACTAAAGAAATTCATGGCTTCATTTACACACATGCTATCGGGCAATCCTGAAGTTTGAAGCTGGACACCTATGGTATTGCGGAGATTGCTGTAATTATAATTTGGGCTTACACCCATCAATTTAAAAGAACCTCTATCGGGCTTTCTTAAACCCTCAAGACATTCAAAGGTAGTTGTTTTACCAGCACCGTTAGGTCCTAAAAGTCCAAATATTTCCCCCTTTTGTACATTGAAACTTATGTCATCAACAGCCACTAAATCCCCGTAGGCCTTTCTTAATTTATTTACTTCAACGACAATATCTTTCATTTTTAAAGGTATGTTTTATATTAAATTATATTAATACTGTTCTAAATACTAACATGCGGTATTTAAAATAAAAAGATTAAATAAAATTTCATTTCATTAATTTATAGAGTAAAATTTTCTATTAGGTATTAAAAAGAAAATAGTATTAAAGAACTGCTCAATATATTATTCCGGTATAAAAACATCCTCATTTAAGACTAGTAATTTGGTTCTAGCTAGGAAGCAAATTAAGCTTTTCTAAATTCAACATTTAATACTTTGATCTGTGGTGATAATTCGATAATCTGGTAGTAATATTTAGTTCTAAATGTATTCAATATCCCCAGCCACTTATTCCATATATATCTTTACTAAGACCACAGTTTTTATTAAGATAAGTTAATATGAAATCTAAATATATAGAAATTGGTGTTTGCGGTCTTTCTTGTCGTCTTTGTCCGGGCTATGTTATGAAAACAAAAAGCAAGTGTCCTGGATGTAAAACGGATTATCGGCTTGGAGGCCCTTGCTCTATTTTGCATTGCGCTTTTAAAAGAAATATTGAATTTTGTGGAGATTGTGAAGAAAATGAGACTTGTGAGAAATGGAAAAGGAATCGTGAACATGGAAAGAGATATGATTCTTTTAAATGTTATCAAAAACTCGAAAACGACATTGATTTTATCCAGAATAATGGTTTAGCTGAATTTAGAAAATCACAAAGGAAAAGGGGAAACCTGCTTAAAAAGATGCTGGATCAATTCAATGAAGGTCGGTCAAAGAGTTACTACTGTATTGCTGCTACAGTATTTAAGGTAGATGAGTTAGGGGAAGCAATATCGGAAGCCAGGATCAGGTCCAAAGGCCTGGATATAAAAGAAAAAGCTAAAATTCTTCATTCTATTTTGGATAATATTGCATCAAAAAATAATTATTATTTAAAATTGAGGAAAAAATAATCTCTTTTATTGATTTATCCAATGGAGTATCTTTCATTCAAAAACAAGCTGTATTTATAATTGAGACCTACCCTGGCAGTATTATTTATCAAAATATTTATACAAATTTATTTCTATTAATTCTTTTAAAATTTGTTTCGAAATTTCGCAACTCGTGGCAGCCAGAATTCGTATGCTGAATGTCTTAAAAATATTTTTTACATATTTTTAGAATAAAGAAAAATCAAATTCCTGATACAAACAATAATTACATAAACTATTATAAAGAATACAACTATCCACTCAAGAAAAAATACTTTATTAAAAATCCCTGAAGATATATTAATAACAGCTGCAAAGAATGAAAATATAGTAAGCGGATGAGTACTCTTTTTATAGATCCAAATAATCCCCGAAAAAGCTATGGAAGTTCCTAAGAGGATATATAAAAGCTTTGACCATAAAGAGTGATTTGAAATATCATTTATGGGAAATATCCCACTCATTAAAAAAGAGAATCCTCCTAGCATACCAAATATTTTTACCAGCCAGGTGTATATTTTTATTTTTCTTCGATTATCTTTTATCAGTTCCACAATAAAAAAATAAAAGAAAATAATCAGAAAACCGGTAATAATACTAGCAAGCCTGTAATAAATAGAGCCTGAAATGTTCCAACTAACATGGCCTAGGTCACTTAACCAGTTATGAAATGGGTTAAATTCAAGAGGATAAAAAAACCAGGATATAAGAGCAAAAAAGAGGTAAGTTGCTATTGCTGTAAATCCAAATGCTGAAGAAATAATATGTTTTTTCATTTTAATTAATTTAAATTAATTTTTATTTTAAAAAACCTTATCAATAAAGTTAACCAAGATATTAATGAAAAAATATTACTACTTTTATTTTAAAATTGATAATTAATTTTAAAATTATTAATAAATATATTATAAGAGGCTGCCCTAAGATATGAAATAATGTGAGGAACTTATATCAAGAGAAACTTCATTATTTTAATAGAGCTTTTAATTTTATTATTTCTTTCAAAAATTGGTTCGAAATTTCACTACCTGGGGCAGGAAGAATTTGTTTATGTACTAGAGTTAATTCTTTTGTGAAACGGAGAATGTGTGAGTATATTCACAATTATTTGAATAATAAAAAGTCCAAGCATAATAACTCCTCCTATTTTAGAATAGTTTTTCCAGACCATCACAACAAATCCATAATTCATCGCATAATAAAAGGCCAAATAAGGTATCACTGGTTTCCAATACTTTTTAAAATTCTCACGGAAAGGAATCTTCAAAATATAATCATACAAAAATTCCAAGGCTAAGAATGTTAAAAATATCCCTAGGAAAATAATATATTGCACAGCTTTATGTTCTTTTTGAACCAAGAAAATTTCATAGACAGCTGGAATCGCTAAAATAAAATAAAACTTACCAACTCGTTGCAAAATAGTCATTTTTTTCCGAATTAAAAAAATGTAAATTAAAAATAGATTATTTATAATTCCGAGGACAAAAAATAATTCTTCTAACATGATATAGATCAATCCCTCCTATCCTAAAGAATATAATAAGCTCGGAGGGAGGAAAGTCAAGTTATTTGATAATTAGATTTATAGGAAATAGTGAATATTTTAGAAATGTTCTTTTAATTTTATTATTTCTCTTAAAAATTGGTTCGAACTTTCACTACTCGGGGAGCCAGGAAAATTCTATTTATTGGATCTTTATTAAATCAGATTTTCTAATTCTTCTTTATCTAATCCCGCGCTTTTTAAAATTGCCAGGCAGGTACCTCTCGGCAGGTCTTTTTTAT
>Ga0307378_10001918_pt1 | contig 32870 bp, 24 predicted proteins | sample UN1MG_FD_202238 | JGI IMG/M metagenome (GOLD analysis project Ga0307378, IMG submission 202238) | Soil microbial communities from Risofladan, Vaasa, Finland - UN-1 | ecosystem: Environmental > Terrestrial > Soil > Coastal area > Acid sulfate soil | place: Finland: Risofladan, Vaasa | collected... | reverse complement strand
AGACAACCGACCAAGAGGAAAGATGCGAGTGTGACTACTACAAGTACTAATAATAATTTCTTCATTTTTTTCTCCTTTCGTTTTTTAAAAAGAATCTGTTATTATTTAATTTCGCGAAATTAACTAATTTCTGTTTTAAAATAGCTTCTTGATCTCGCAGTTTATGAGAGGAGTTTTCTTGCTCCTTTTATTTCATAAACACTTTACATCTCGACCTGATACGGGTTAAGAAACTACCGCTTTATATAGTCGTTAGTCGTTAGCAGGATAGGAGTTTCGTAAATGTTTAGCCAAATACTATTCGCTATATACAAGATACTAATAAATAATACGATAAAAGTCAAGAAAAGTTTCAGTTTGCTTAATTTACCGCTTTACCGATTGAATAAATAAAGATTATGTAACCTACCGATAATTGGTAAATAGGCCAATTGGTTAATTATTATATACATTCGACACATTAGTTGAAAAATCCTTCTTTTTGGGGAATTTTTTTTAATTTTTTTTAATTTTCAAAGAACTTTATATTAATTCTCCGGAGGTGATGGTGCCTCTTCTTCAGGCGGAGTTGATGGTTCAGGTGCACTACCAGTCTCGGTAGGTGCTTCCCCTGCCTCTTGAGTAGGTGTTTCCCCAACTTCTAACGGACTTCCAGTTGAAGAAGTGGGAAGAGTTCCGCTATCTGAAATTGCAGAAGGCTTAACTGTTCCACCCGATTCTGTTTTTGCAGTACTAATTTGCGTCTCTAAACTGGTTTGAATATTTTCACAAATTTCGTCGATGTTAGTGCTGTTTTCTATCGCCTTCTTAAACAGAAGAGAAATTTCCTCTGAAGATAAACCTGAATCAGTTGCCAGTAAGCTTAAATAGCTTAGTTCTTCACTTATCTCAGAAATTTCCATTATACTTTTACCTTCGGTAGTTCCCGTCTTTAACAGCCAGGATAGAGATTCACCAGGAACATCATTTTCCAGGCTATCAGCTAATATTCCAACCATCTCTTTTTCACCATTAATCTCAAGACCCTCTTGCAGGGCTTCATTTAAGATCTCGTTAGCTTTCTTTAAATTCTCGGCTTTAGTGGAAATTACTGAAATTATCACGCTCTTATTTACATTCTTGGCAAATCCTTCGTTTACCTTATTAATTAAGGATTCAGTAGGTAAGTTTTCCTGCTGAGTTTCTAATATAATATCAAAGACTTTTTTCACGCTATAGGCATCCAAGGATTTTTCTAAACTATTTTCAATAATTCCTCTGGTATCCTCAAAAAGTATTCCAGATTCAATTAAATTCTGTGCGCTTTTTAAAAGCATAGTAGTTTGAAAAGCCGAATAAGCGGATGAGGAATCTAAAATATTTCTTAGTTGCTCTATCTGCTCATCGACAATTTTTTCTTCCGCGCCAAAAGCAAAAGAAACAATAAAAATTATAAGTGCGAAAATTATCAAAGTAGAGATTAAATTGTTTTTCATTTTGTTTTTTGAGAACATCATTTAATTCACCAATAAATTAATTTACCGATTGACCAATTAACCAATTCACCAATTAAAATTCAGATTACGAGGTGCGAGTATTTCACCCCCACCTTAATCCTCACCCCTCAAGGGGGAGGAGACTCGCTATTCAGTTAGCCAGTTTCTCAACTATATTAGTAATCGTAATTCTTTTATCGAGCCCGGTGAATCGAGCCCCTACATCTTAAACGCAATACGATATACGATATACGATATACGCAATACGAGATTAGGTAGAGTTGCAATTGTTTATTTCTAAAATAGCATTTTTATTGCCGAAACCATCTTTAACGTAACGAAGGGCGTTAGGATCGGGGAGCCACTTTTCCCCGTCCAATACAAACATATACTCATATCTTCCCGGTTCTAATTTAAGGATTCCGTTCCAGATACCATCCCCCTCTGGATCTTCTAAAAGATTCGCCTGCGGGCTCCAGTTGTTGAAATCACCAGCAATTGCTACAGTGTGAGCTTTGCTATCGCTAATTCTTAAAGAAAATTGCACTTCAGCTGAACAGATAGAAGGAGTATCGGGTGTATTAAAGATAAAAGTAAAGGTAAAAAATACGATTAGTGCTGCTACAGCCGCTGAACCGACCAGACGGAAAGAAAATATAGATTCCCACTTTCGTGGGAATAACAGAAGAAGGGGTGGGAATGACAGACTGGGAATGGAAATTCGGCTTTTGATGCGGTCCATCCAGGAAGATTGAATCTGAATCTCTTCTTGTGAAATCTTAGCCATTATATTTTGGGTAAAATCTGCCGGCGCTGTTTGAGTCGAAATAGAATTTAAAGTCGAAATAATTTTCTTTAGTTTTAAATGCTCTTCACGGCAAGCCGCACAGGATTTTAAGTGTTCTTTGATTTGCTTAGCCGTATTTACATCGAGCGTTTTATCTATATAGGGATTTAATAATTTTTTTATTTTTTGACAGTTCATTTTTAATTACCTTGTTTTCAGTTTACAGTTTTTGGTTCTCAGTACTTAATAATACGAAGATATTGAGAAAAAGTTACAAGAATTAATTGACCAATTAAAATTTCAAATTGCGAGATGCGAGCATTTCACCCCCACCTTAATCCTCCCCTCTCAAGGTGGAGGAGAATCGCTATCCGCTATCCTTTAATATTTTTTTTAATTGTTCATGGGCGCGATAGAGACGGATTTTTACAGTGCCGGTTGGTAATTTGAGAATATTGGCAACTTCGATATAGGAAAGATCTTGTAAATAACGTAATACTATTACTTCTCTATATTTTAAGGGAAGAGAAAGGATAGCTTGCTGAGTTGCCTGGATGTTCTCCTTTTGAGTGATAATTTGTTCCGGGTTATTGGTAAAGTCCGCTGGTTGGGGAAAAAATTCCGAATCATCTGTTTCTGTCGGCGCGTCCAGAGAAACATAATCTATCTCTTTTTTTTTGAATTTATCCCTGATAATATTTAAGGTAATCTGATAAAGCCAGGTAGAGAATTTGTAGGAAGGATTAAAACGGGTTAGGGATTGATATGCCCGTAGGAAAACCTCCTGAGAAATGTCTTCCGCTTCCTGAGGATTATTACTCATCCGATAGGCAAGATTATAGACCATATTTTTATAGTTATCTATCAAGCGGGGAAACATTTGAGTATTTCCCAGAAGACAGGATTCTATTATTTTAAGTTCGTCCATTTAGAAAATTCTCCAATTGAACTAGTCGTTAGTATTTGGTTAGCGTAGAGCGTACAGCGTTTAGCGTATAGGTGCGGGCTACAAGTGTAAGCATAATTGATCTACCGGTCTTTCAGTCTGCCGGTCTACCGGTCAGGAGTAATTTGCTAGTTAAAAGAAAATTAAGTCTATGGGCAATTTTCGCTTATTGCATTGATTCTCTCTTCTGCAAAATTAGACCAGGAAGTACCAGGGTAATTATCTATTACCAGCTGATAGGCATCAATTGCCTCACACCACAGTTCCAATTGCTCGCAACACCAGCCAATCTGATATTGAGCATCAGGTGGAATCTCCGAACCACTGCTCCAGGTACTATTGGGGTAATTATCAATGATTAGTTGAAAGGCAGGGATGGCATCATTCCACTGTTCAAGCTTTTGGCCATAACACCAACCGATATAATACTGGGCGCAGGGAGCAATAAGCCTTTCTGATTCGCCTGGCCAGGTAGAATCAGGATAATTATCAACTGTTTTCTGAAATTCTAAGATTGCCTGATTGTAATTTTGAGATTGATAATAAGAATAAGCGATATAATATTGGGCGGGAGCAACATAATCACTTTCGGGATAATTATCGATAACTTTATTATATTCAGTAACAGCTTGCGTAAAATTATATGAATATCGATAACTATGACCAATATAGAACTGGGCAAAGGCATGAAAAGGGCTATTGGGATAATCATTGATAACTTTTTGATACTCAACAATTGCATTGCTATATTCACCATTAAAGTAATAACAATTACCCATACCTACTTGAGCATAATCTGCCCATATACTATCAGGGTAGTTAATGAGCAATTGGTAATATTCCAAGAGGGCTTTACTGTAATAACCAAACATTTTTTCATTAATATAAGCAATATAGTATTGGGCATCGTCGGCATAGGGGCTTTCCGGGAAATCATCAAGTAATTGTTGAAAGGCATTAATCGCGGCGCTGTAATCTTCGAGATTGTAATATATAACTCCGCCATCGAAGAGATATTTATCAGTACAGGGTTGAAGAATTATGGGATTACCCCCAAAAGCCTGAGTGGTTTCTCCTTCTTCTATCAAAACATTTAACAAATTATATTTGGGGAAACCTTCTTTGATAATAGTTAAAGTTCGACTGCCTATTGATACCTCATCTATCCGGAAGTAGCCCTCTTCATCGGTGAGTGCTGTATTGGAGGAGCCGGTTATGCTTACCAGGGCTCCTTCTAAGGGGCGGGTATCAATAACCGTTTCTTCATGAATATATCCTTCCACCGAACCTTTAGTTAGAGGCGAAAATAAGCAACCATTTAAAAGCAGGAGCGAAAAAAAAAGTAATATTAAAAAAATGACAGGGGACGGTCCTTTGTCAGTTTTTATTTTTTTAAAATTTTTAATTAATAATAACAACGATAAAAGCCTCCATTTTTGGCAATCCACCAATTATATTAGTTAGCTAGTAACCGGGTAACTGGTATACTACTCCTTATTTATTTTCTTTAATTCTTTTTCTGCTTCTTGCGCAAATTCCGATTGGGGGGCGAGTTCAATCACCCGGGAAAGAAACTCTCGGGCTTTTTCTGTTTCATCTATTTTATCATAAGATAAACCCAGATAATATGCAACCTCTATATTTCGGGGAGACATTTTCTCGGCTGCTTCCAAATATTCTATAGCTTGGAGGTATTTCTTTTCTTCAAAATATACATATCCTATTCTGGTGTTAAGGTAAATAATAATTCCCGTATTCCCTGCCGGAGAAGAGCCCGTTGTTAAATCTAAAGCTTTTAAGTAATATATCAGGGCTTTATCATAATCATTAATAAAAGGGACTATGCTTCTTACTTCATAGATATAGCCTAATCTGAGATAACTGTTTAAATCTTCCGGATTGTCTTGGATAATTTTTTCATACTGAGGTATGACTTGCTCTGACAGCTCATTGGCCTTTCGGTAGAGACTGTAAGCTTTAAAAATATTTTTGTTATTATATTCTATAATGCCTTTTTGCAAATAACACTGCCCCAGATAATAGTAACTCTCTGTATGGTTTTCGTCCAATTCGATTGATTTTTCAAATTCAATTATAGCTTTATCGTATTCACCCTGGCCAAAATAAGACAGTCCTGTTCTAAAGGGAGACTGAAGTTGTGGTTGGGGTTGAACTTGAGGCTTGAGTTCAGACTGGACGACAGATTCATTTTTTTCTTTGATAAACCCGGCAACGGTAACTACTATTCGAGGATTAACCGGGTCATTAGATTCCACGTAAAGCCGTTTTGTGAATCGCCCTATCATATCCAGAGAATTAACCGTAATCTTTAATTCGCCCTCTTCTCCCGGGTTAAGTTCTCTGATAGAAATAACGGGAGCCATGCAGGATTCACAGCTAACCTTGACCTCCTTAATAATTAAAACCTCATCTCCGATATTTTTAAATTTAAAAATATGAGTAGGGAGTTCATCAGGAGCGATTTCTCCAAAATCCCAGGAATCTTCCGGGAAATAAATGGATGGACCCGAACTGGCCAGAACAATAGTAGTAATACTGCATGATGGAAAAATCTGGGCTATAAAAATAAAAAGCAAAGAAAAAGCAATGCCTATTATTAAAGAAAATATTCTATTTTTTTTACCTGCATTGTTTTTCAAATATTTGTTCGTCATATCTCCTTCTTCTTCCTTAATTCCTAATCTTTATCTTTTAAATTATATAATACTTACACCGTCTTTGGCAAATCAAAAAGTAACCCAAAGGTGCCAGGCACCTTTGGGTTACTTTTTATATTTTTTTAAAAAATAAAAATGTGATATACTTATAAAAATATTTACAGTACGGGGTGATAGTTATAAACATATCGATCAGGAAGTTTCCGCGTCCAAAAATATTAGACCGTTATATTGTAAAGGAAGTAATGAGTTTTGTGGCTCTGGCTGTTGCTGCCCTAACCATTATGCTAATCATGCAGACTCTCTTTGAGTTAACGGATATGTTGATTAATAAGAAAGTAGCCTGGCCCTATATTGTCAAGTTATTAGCCTATCGCCTTCCGGCATTTTTGGTAGTGACCTTCCCTATATCTTTGCTGGCTTCCAGTGAACTGGCTATTGGCCGCCTATCTACAGACGGTGAAATAACCGCTATGAGAGCTGGAGGAATAAGTCTGCGACGGATAATGATTCCTTTTATAATTGCAGCTTTTGCCATAAGCATTCTGGCTTTTATGATCAATGATTACATTGTTCCTGAAGCCAATCATATCTCCCAGAATATTATCCGTGAGATTGTATTAAAAAAAGGACCGCCTAATATCATGCGAAATGTCTTTTTCCGTGATGCTGAAAATCGTTATTTCTATATAAATCGGCTTGATGAAGAAAATATGATTATGCAGGACATTATGGTCTATGAAATGACTCGGGAAAGATTTCCCCGAACGATAACTGCATTGACAGGCAAGTGGGTGGTCGATACCTGGAAACTGGAGAATGGGACCATTTATAACTACGATGAAGAGGGCAAAGTTACTTATGAGATGAGCTTTAAAACTTTAGATATTATTGTTAAAGAAGACCTGCAAAAATTCTTTAAAAATCAGAGGACTCCCCAGGAGATGAGCAGTAAAGAGTTAAGACAGCAGATAAATATTTTGCAACAGGCAGGTGCAGATACTAAAAATTTTGAAGTAGACTTTTATATGAAATACTCTATCCCCTTTAGCGGATTAATCTTCGTACTGCTGGGGGTACCTTTAGGCCTACGGGTAAAACGGGGGAGTAAAGCTACCGGAGTAATCCTAAGTATTGTTTTGGTTTTGCTTTATTATGTCCTCCTTTCCACTACCAGATCCATGGGACGGGGAGGTATGTTAATCCCAGTTCTGGCGGCCTGGTCACCTAACATGGTTTTTGGTATTTTAGGGATATTTATTATGCTGGGATCAGAAAAGAAGTGAATTTAGTTAGTTGGTTAATTGGTTACCGGTTAGCTAATTAAGAACACAAATACAAGATAAATTAGTCGTTAATTTTTTAGTATATATAGTATATAGTGAAGAAAATACTGAGGACAGAAGCAAGATAATTCAATTAGCCGATTTGCCAATTAATTAGCTAACTAAATTGATTTCGCAATTTACAACTGTAAACTAAAAACCGAAAACTGTCAACTGATAACTGAAAACCCGGAACCCAGAACCTTTTTAACTAGTCAATTATCTAATCAATGATAAAAGGATATCTTAAATATGATAATGAAATCAGTAAAAAATGTAGTATTTTTTTTGGTAATATTTATATTGATTTTTGGGATAAATTGGGGTAGCTTGAATTCCGAGTTTATCCTGTTATCATTTGCACAAGAGACGGGGGAGATGGGAGAGATGGGAGAGACAGTCGAAACAGATGAAGCACAAGAAACACCAACAGCTGAAGGGGCTGTAGATATAGAAAAAACGGAAGAAGAAGCAGCTACAGAGTCAGAAACAGAAGAAGAATTAGATATCTCCCTTACTGCTGAATACATCACTTATGAAAAGGTAGAGGATGAAGACTTGATTATCGCCAAAGACGGAGTACAGTTTAAATATAAAGATATCGAGATAAAAGCTGATTATCTGAAAATCAATTTAACTACTAACCTTCTTTTCGCCTCCGAAAAGGTTCTTTTTAAACAGGATGAAACAGAAACCAAGTGTGAGGAACTCACCTATAACTGGAAAACCAAAAAAATAATTTTGCTAAGACTAAAAGGGGAACTAACCGGGGAAGGCATCAAGGGAAAGGTATATTATCAGGGGGAGAGGATGGAAAATTTCCCAGAAACCACTGAAATTTCTGAAGGAGGTTTTACCACCTGTGAATTGGAAGAACCTCATTATCGTATAGTTGCCAAAGAAATGATTATCTATCCCAAAGATAAAATAATCGCCCGTAATATTTCCTGGTATGAAGGTAAAATTAAAATCATTACCCTCCCCTACTTCCTGATTTTTTTAGACCGCAAAACCCAGCAACCCATTCTTCCCAAGATAGGGCAAAATAGTGCGGATGGTTGGTTTGTAAAAATAAATTTCAATTACTATATAGATGAAAAATCTTACGGCACCCTTTACCTGGACTGGTTTGAAGAGAGGGGAATCGGAATCGGCTTTGAACATACTTTAGAAATCGGTAAAGAAAATAATCCCGGAGAAACTTTATTATCTTTATATCAGATTAAAGAAAAAAATACCGACCAATATAAGTTAACCGGGGAATTAAACTACAAGCAGGAATTTAAAGAAGAAAATATAAAAACTCAGGTACTTATAGATTATAACGGAACTAAGACCGGCGGGTCAACTCCATCCAATGTTTTAAAATCTCAATTCAGTTTTGATAAGATAGGAGAAAATTATAACCTTAAACTTGCCGGTAAGTATAATTTTAGCGGCAAGGAACTGGAAAATTTAGACCTCGATGGCAATGTAACCCTAAAACACAACTACACTATCAGTGATGAATTAAGTTCGGCTTTGACTTTACTTTATACTGATAAAAATCCTACAAACCAGGAAGCAGATCGTGAATTCAAACCAAATTGGAATTTAAAATATAAAGGGGACGGTTATACTTTGGATATCATTGCAGAAAAAAGATTTGATTTAGACGGCGATACTTTCACCGGAGAGAATGTTTCAAAAGTGATTGACCGTTTACCGGAATTTATTTTTAAAAAACCTTCTGCCCAAATTGGGGAAACTAAAATTACCTACACTATTGAGGGTTCAGTGGGACATTTTCATGAAATTGGAACCGAAGAAGATAATGTGCGGGGAGAAATGATCTTCAACTTTAAAAGACCATTTGATTTTGGAGATTATATTACCATTACCCCTACCGGAATTTTTCAGCAGGATGTTTATTTAACCGGGGAAGCCCGTTATCTTCTGGGCGGTAAAATTGATGTAAAAGCTTCTTATAACGATTTCATCTCTGCCACTTTATCATATAATTATAACAAAACAGAGGGGCCTACACCTTTCAATTTTGATTATATTGCACCTTTAACCAATACAGTTAGCGGAAAATTAACCTTGACACCCTCTGAAAAAATTAAATTGGATTTTTCTACCAATTATAATTTTGTTACCGAAACCTTCGGAAATCTGGTAGGAAAATTGGAATATAAACCTAAAGAAGATTGGAAGATGAATTTTAGTACTGGCTATAATCTTAATACAATGGATTGGAATAAAAAAATAAGCACCCAACTTGACCTGCAATTGACTGAAGCTTGGAAAGTAAAGTATAAAGGTGTGGTAGATTTAGATGATTTTAAACTTACCAATAGCGTGGTGGGAATTACCAGGGACCTTCATTGCCGGGAAATAACCATAAATTATAAGCAGGCAACTAAATCCATCTGGGTAGAATTCTACATCAAAGCCTTCCCCACTGAGAAGATTACTCTGGGGGGAGATTGAGAACAGTATCGAGTATCGCGTGAGGAAATCCAGGATTCAGGTGGAGGGGCATGATGCATCGTGTCCCTTCATGTTTTCTGATCAAAATTTGAAAAACACTATTTTATAATTTTTAATATAGAATCTCTATATTCAAAAAAATCTTTAAGATTTCGTTTTAAAATATTTACTACAATTGTCTCATCTATCTTATCGTAGTGATGAACTATTATATTTCTAAATTGAGCCATATTCTTCATTGTTTTATACTGTTTCTTAGAGATAATACCCTCTTCCTCGAGTACTTGAAAAGTATCACTGTAGCTAGTAGGAACTCTATATTTTTTATCAGCAATAATGTGATTTGCTATATCCACACATAACTCAATCACCATCTGAAGTGTTCTCTCAATAATTCGCTGAATCTTCCAATCTTTGGAATATTCTTTTACTGTTATAATAGAATATTCTTGAATCTGTTTAATATAAGTTTCGAGCTCAGCTAATTTTCTCATTATTAATATTTTATCTACCAAACGAGAACCTCCTTTTGAAAATATCCTCTTCTTTCTTAGAAAAATCAAAATATTCCCTCAATGCTAAGGACTCAAAAGAATGCCTTAAAAATGGATCTTTGTCTACCAATATTTTCTTATTCCCTACTATCCTCGCCTTAAGAGTGAGAGGTGCAATATTAAGTATAACCAGGTCGATTTCCTCGGTACCAAATATATCTATCAACTTCTTTAAAATAACCATCTTCTCTCTGGCAAAATTTGTTCCTTTTTTTAGATATAAAGCTACATCAATATCACTAAGTGGATTAACTTTGCCCTCGGTAAGACTACCAAAAAGATAAGCAAAGACTACTTTTGAGTAATTTTCTAAAAAATTATTTACTTCAGGTAAAATCTCTAATATATTATCAGGAAGTTTTTTATCTTTAATCATTATAAATTTATCCTTATAATTTACTTTATCACCTAGATTAAGCTAAACCGCAGGATAGATATCTCGTTCATCCATAATTTATTGTAGGGCCGTAGTGCATACGCCCCTACCTTCATTTACTAGTCTCCGTAGGACAGGTTTCTCGCCTGTTTATTATTTTAACCTCTTAATGATTAATTGTATATTATTAAAGAGTGGTTATTATAGCAGTGACCTTTTTAATATCAAAATCATCTCCACCCTCTCCTGAATCGCCTTCAGAATCAGAAATGGTCTTGGAAGAACCCCAACTTGTACTTATAAAGAAATATCCATCACTCAAAGAATCATAAGTGTGATTATTAGAATCAGTAGTTACCACATTTATATCAATCTTTGTGGGGATTGGGTCTCCTAAATCACTGATAGCAATAGTTATTTGAAAATTAGTACCGGAAATATTACCCCCATAAAACGTTGATCCAAAGTCATCTTTTACTTGTGCAAAAGAAAATCCCCACTCGTCTAACATGATATAATAATAATCATCTTCCCACCCGAACTCTATATCATCACCAGGTCCATCTACAAAATCACTATCAGCATCAAATACAATATAATATATTCCTTCATCAGTATTGATTTCACCTTTTACTTCAACAGTTATTTCTAACTGATATTCTGTCCCTGGTTCTGGTTCTGGCCCATAGGGCCAGCGTGCACATCCAGCTACTCCCGCTACTATCCCTATCATCAATAAAATAATTATCGCTCTTTTCGCGTTCATAATTCCCATAAATCGCTCCTCTACGCATTTATGACAAGTTTTGTGCCTGGCACAAAACTTGTCATTTAGTCTAATTTGATGCCGCTTCGGACATTCCCTTCTACTTCTAATCTTTCACTGTCAATGTAAAAGACTGCTCTGTCTCCGGTTATCCATCTACCGCCTTCTTCTTCTATCCTTACTTTACCGGTTAAAATGATTTTCTGTTCTTCATCATTATAATCTGCTTTCTCAGTAGTGATGGTGTAATCTTTCTTTAAGATCTTCACTTCTCCGGTGGCGGTTAAATCCTGGGTATCAGTAAAAATCTCTAGATTGTTACAATTCCAGGTAATATTATCTTCTTTGTCTTCTTTATCTTTTCGCTCTTGAATTAATATTACTTTCTCCTGAAAGATATATTTTTTATCATTAAGAAAAGCCTCAAGAGTTTCGCCAGTAATAGTAATATCACTCTGGACTAATTTTATATCACCCTTTATCTGGCCAATTTTCTTATCCACATCAAAATCAGCTTCCTGAGCAGTTAGAATGATGTCTTCCTGGGTAACAATTACATTCCCCACAAAGATCATCTTATCAGTGCCTTTATCATAAGTTACATTATCAGCCTCTATATTTACCACCGATTCTTCAGATTCCTTTTTTTCTTCCTGGGCAAAAACAGAAAATGCTATAAATATAATCAGAGATAAGATAATAAATGTTAACAGAACCCTAATGAAACAGAATTTCTTACAATTTTTCATTGTATGCGAAAACTCCTTTCGATTGAGATTAGTCGTTAGTATTTAGTCGTTAGTGAATAGTATACAGTTAGCGTACAGGTACGGGCTACAATTGTAAGCAACTACATAATTAAAATAAGTTAATTTAGTTAACCAATTACCGGTTTGCCAGTTAAAATAATTGCAAGTAGGGGCAGACCTTGTGTCTGCCCATAATAAGAGAAAAAATAAAAAGGTAAAAGATGCAAGATTATTCGATTTTGAAAGTTACTTTTACATTTCCCTGTAATTCGAGTTTGCTTAGTTCAACATCACTTACGAGCCAGTCGGCGGTAATATTATTTTCTTTTACTATTAGCTCGACCGGTTCCAGGCTGGCCAAGGTCTCCTCTTCCGAATCCCAGAAGAGTCTATCTCCTTTTAAGATATCCCCTTCCTTGGTCTCAATAACTACACCACCCACTAATTCCATACTCTTGCTTCCCATATCGGCAATACATTTATTAAGCTGGATATTTAGATAGGGTTCATTATCTTTAAAGATAACTGCTTTTTTAATCTTTTCAAAGATAGTTCTTTTCCTGTCTTCGGCTAAAGATATTTTATCGGCTTCTATTTCCCATTCTTTTTTTCCGGCTTTCACTCCTACCACAGTCCCCTTTTCTATCTTTACCGGAGCTTCATTTACTTCGATATCTTCTTCCTCAAATTCTTTAATCTCTTCTTCTGTCTGAACTGTACCCCCATCTTTCCCCCTATTATAAATAAAATAAAAAGAAAGGGCTATGGCCAGAATTATTACTAATATAATCCATAAATATTTTTGTTTAATCATATTATAATAATATCATTAAAGTCCCAAAGATAAAAGCATTTCATCCCAGAAAGTATCCTGAGCAAAATTAGTGTTGTCGTAATTCTCGGAATCATATTCATTATACAATGGAAAGTAGATAGAAAGGCCTTTGGAGCCGCTTACACTCCCCCCATTATAATCTGAATTTATTACCGTAAAATTCAATAAAGTCTGTTGAATGATTAAGGCAATAGCTTTGACTTCAAAGCTATTAGAATAATAAAAAACTTTACTACAAAAATCATATAAGTCGATAAAATCATGATGATAATCACTATAATGCTGACTGAAATAAGCAGCGTTTAAATAAGTATTTTTGGGGGTTAAAGTATCATTCCTAATCGCATCCGCCATAGAAGATAACTGACCAGCTAAATCATCCATATAGCTTAAATCAATTGCTGATTGGGTGATCTCATAAGAAGGATAAGAAAAAATATATTTATCAACAATATCGGCTGCCAGTTGTTTTGGCGACATAAGGGGATTACTCACCAGCTGAGCCAAGATAGTATCGTAAGGCCAGCCATCACCAGGTTCATTTTCTTCTGAGGCAACCAGAATATCAGCATAATCTTTTATTTGATAAGCCACCTCAGTCATGGCCATAAGGCAGGCATCCATCCCTACAATATCAATATTTTTACCTATTTGAACACTTATCGCGGAGAGAGCATATTCTAACTCAGGCATAGTGATTATATCTTTTCCGCTGGTATCGTCCTGGGCAATGCCTTTGTTGATGTTTAAAGAACGGAACCCTCCTCCATGATTCCAGATTACCAGCAAATATTTTTTAGCCGGATAATTAATTGTTGCCCAATCGGTAAAATCAATTAAGGTTTGAGGGTCACCCATATTAAGTTCACCCAAATCATTAAACTCGGAATTTATCAGAATAGGGTTAGAATCTTGGGTAATATAATATCTTCTGGTAGTAGTCCAATTACTGTTAGAAATATCATAACCAGGGATTCGGTCTGCCTGAACTACAATATTTACATTAGAAGATGAGCCGATTATTTCCATTTCATTTATATCATTAATACCAGCACTTTCCAGGTTGTTATCAGCATCAAGATAAATCATTACTGTCCATTCGGCAGTATTATCCCTTGGAGGAAATAAAAAACAACCGGTCAAGCTGATTGATAAGATTATTAGAACAAAAATTATTGTATATTTATAATTCATAAATTGTTACTCCTTTTTGTTTAGTTAGTTGGTTAGCAGGTTATTTAGTTAGCTGGTTAGAATAAAGATTAATTAACCAGATAACTAATTCACCAATAGAATAGTCGTTAATTTTTAATACAAGTTTTTAGTTGACGGTTTTCAGATTACAGTATAAAACTAAAAACTAAAAACTTAAAACGAAAAACTATAATTCAAAACTAAAAACTTTTTGTACAAACTATTGCTTTTAATGTAGGGGTCGGATTTATCCGACCCGGTTATTCCGGTATTTTTTAACGGGCTCGATAAATCGAGCCCCTACCTTGATAGGCGAGACGCCTTTTCAACGGATTTGTATATATTACTGAAAATAAAAATGATTACTTGCAATGACATTGCAAATTTATTTTTTGTCATTTTAAATAATATAACATATTATAAGTTTAAAGTCTAAATCTTCTAAATTTTAGCCCTATAAATATCGCCTTATAAATTTTTTTAAAATATTTTCAAAAAAAAGAAGGATTTTTAAAACCCGATATCGAAGTATGTTTCAGTACTTTAAATGAAATAATCAATAAAAGGAGATAATTTTTAAATTTCTCGTAAAAGGAGGTAAGTTTTCATGAATAAGAATATTTTAATAAAAGGGATTCTACTGTTAGTGGTAATTGCTTTATTATCTATAGGACTCACAGGATGTGGGGGTACTTATCCAACTTATCCGACTACAGGAACAGTTTATTTAAAAATTTACGGTTGGGATTATTATAATCTTTACATGGATTCCATTCTAATAGGCTGGTCAAAGCCATCAGGTACATATTTAATTACTCCCGATGTCTCTATAGGAAATCATTTCTTTCAAGCGTATGATACTAAGGGATCGTATTGGGGTTATGATTCTGCCACTCAATACATACGCCCTGGAGTAAATTATGTATACCTTTATCCTTACTAAATCAATATCAATAAATATCTTTGAATTATTGTAAAGCATTGAATGCAATAAAAAATAAAAAAAGACCGGCTGCTCTCAACTATATTTTTTCGATAAAAGTAGCCTGTCTTTTTTTATTCAAAATATAACATTTTTTCTTAAAAAGAGGATTATTTAAAAAATTGTCGAATATCTAAATAGATAGAGGTTACGGATTATGCATTGCCGGATATTAACAAGAAAGAAATTTCTAATTTTACTGATAGTTTTAATCGGGGCATTATCTCTTCTCTCCGGATGCGGAGGTATTATTCCCCCGCCCATTGTTAATGAAACAGTATATCGTGCTCTCTGTATAGGCGTTGGGGATTATATCTACTTCCCCGACATTTATGGTAATACCGACCTTCCCGGTCCACTTTATGATGTAAATAGAATATGTGATACTCTAAACAAATGTCGATTTGGACCATCAAATACCCCATTTTCTGAAATCTGGTATATCACTGATTGGTCTGCTACAAAATCAGCTATCTTGCAGGGAATAGCCAATATTTTCTCCGAAGCAGATTATAATGATATTTCTTATTTTTATTTCACCGGCCATGGAATTTGGGTAAATAATATTTCATATATTTGTCCAACCGAAGCAAGCTATTTCTCACCAATGACAACCTATATCAGTGTAGATGAATTGGAACAATCTTTAAGTGCAATTCCTGGCACTAAAGTAGTTTTTCTCGATTCCTGTCATTCCGGGGGATTTATTGGAAAAGGAGCAGATGAAATACAAATATCTAAAGAAGAATTAGAATCTTTTAATGATGAGGTCATCAACACCTTTTCTCATACCGAATACAAAGGGCTGCTTACTACTAATGAATATAAAGTCTTGACTTCCTGTCATTCTTCTCAGGAATGTATGGAGCTTTCACCGGTTACACCGGTTGATTTTGACCCCTTTGGAGTGTTTACTATGGCTTTATGCAAGGGTTGTGGATATTATGGCAATTACCCGGCAGACTCTAATCTGGATACTAAAGTCAGTTTGCAGGAAGCATATCTTTATGTGAAATCCTATGTAGCGGAATTGGATGCACAGTTGCCTTATATTAGTATAACCCAGGATGTGCAAGTTTATCCAAATAATTCAAGTTTTACTGTTGTGGAATATTGAAATAGTCGTTAGTTTCCGGTTCTTAGTTTATAGTTTTTAGTTTTTAGACGAGATTGCCGCACCCTGATAAATCAAGGTTCGCAATGACAGAAAAAATTAGTTTTCGGTTTTCGGTTCACAGTTTACAATTGTAAACTACGAAGTTAATTTAGTTAGATAATTAACTGGTAAACCGTTTAACTGAGTAACTGGATAATCTTGTAACTTGCGTTTTGTTAATTATAAAGGGCAGACACAAGGTCTGCCCCAACACATTTTATATTACTATTTTCTTTACAGGCGGGACGTTTGTCCTACTTTGGGAATGATAAATTGTGCTCCCACTTCTGTCTTCTATTTCTTCTTACGCAATACGCAATACTCGATACGCGATACGAATTTACTGTACCAACGCTATTATCGTAGTATCTTCTTCAATCTGCAGGAACATTTCAGTTCCCTCTTCGATTTTTACATTTTTACCTGGCACCAAAGCACCAAAAACTAATCCCACAGGATTACTCAGGATAATTAATCCTAAAATTCCCGTACCTACTGCCACAAATAACCTCTTATTTTCTTCTTCTGCCTTCTCTCCTAATATTAAACCAAGAGAAGTCCCGTCTAAAGCTAAAATTGGTTTAAACTCTATCTCCAACTTTCCCGGTCGTAATAAAATGGTAGCTTTCTTTGCCTTGGTTATTTCGCCTACTCCCTGGTAATTGGCGGGAATAATTAATTTATTATCTATAAATACATTTTCAGCTATTTGAAAATTAAATGTTTCGCCTGATTTACTATTTTTTGAGCTTAAGGTACTCAAAAAACGGATAGATATCAATGTCTCGGCAGGAATTACCACTTCTTCCATTTGTGGTCGGCCTTCTTGAAAACAAACATCAAAAATGCTCTCTGCCCGCATAGCCAGAACATCAGCTGATGTTTTGCCAAATAATATGTTCTCTAAATTTTCTATTTTAACAACTAAAGGTTCCGAAGTAATTTTTTCTTCCAAAATCCATTGTGAAGCATTGATTTTAAAAATTACGGAAGGGTCTTCCGGAGTTCCTGAAATTATAAATTCTTTTAGCTGTTTTGCTCTACTGGTAATTGTTCCGGGGAGAGTTCGACCCACTAATTCTTTTTCTAAATATTCTACTCGTTCAATCAAAGGTTTCTCCTGGGTTACTCCGTAGATAGCCATTTCTACCTGATTTAAATATTCTAACAAGGTCGCCTGAGAGTTCTCTGCTGCCCAGGAAAATTGAGCTAAAACTGAAGTACAAATAAAAACAATTACTATGAGAAGAGAAAATGATTTCTTAAATAACATTTAAAAACACCTGCCTTTTAAAATAATCTATCGATTATTTTAATTGACCAATTGACCAATTAGCCAATCAGCCGATTAAAATACAAAACTGGTTTTTGATTATTAGTTATTAGTTTTTAGATAATATTGCCGTACGTTCGCAATGACTAAGATGGATTCCCATTTTCATGAGAATGACATAAGAAAAAACGGAAATAGCTTTTTGTGCAAGCGCTCTGTCCTCGTGAACACGGAGAACGCCTGTCCTACGTATAAGACGAGTTTGATAAATCAAATCCCTACAACACATTGCTTATTTCGGGCAGACACAAGGTCTGCCCCTACTTGTACCTTAACCTTATCTTTTTTCTTCTTCTTTCTCTTTTTTTTACTATCCGCTGTACGCTATACGCTCTACGCTAACTATATACTATTCACTAACGACTAACGACTACTTTATTATAATATGATTCCCTGATTTCCGCAAATAATTTACAAAAAAATAACCCCCGGAAAAATTCCGGGGGTTATTGTAGTATTCTACTAAGCTATTACAATTAGAATTTTACTTTGAGTTCTGCTTTTAAAGTGCCGAGGGCATCAAGAATATTCAATTCGTCATAATCATTAATATCGTCTTCCCAATCGTTCATCTCGAAGCCAATGGATAGTGTGGTTTTAGTATCTAAAGCATATGCTAATTGAACCTCAGCACTCCAAGGGGCAACGCCATCGCTATCAAGTCTTCCTTCTACTAGAAGATCCTTATCATCAGCTAAAGCGTACACTAAAGTAGCTACTCCGACATAATCTGCGGTTGGGTAAGTGTACTCTCCAAGTCCACTTAATACAAAGTCATCAGCTAATGGATAATTCAGGTATTTAACGTAACCCTTGGTGGTAGCAGCTATTACATTGTATTCTACATAGACTTCTCCTGCTTCATCTGCAGCAGCATCTTCAGGAATGTAATTCAAGGTTCCTCTTACTTTAGTGGTTACAGCAGCAACCATGGCAGAATCCATTTCGTAGGTAACTCTAGCTTTTCCGGTTACTTCATCTGTTAGAGGATATTTAGCTTCAACATATCCGCCCAATGTGTCTGGTGTGAAATCGGTCATAGTCGGAGCAAATCCAGGAAGTACATACCAAGCTTTAACAGTTAAAACGAGATCATCCATAGATCCTGAAATTTTAGCTGCTCCAGCATAAGACATTGCTGTATCGTAGAATCCTGCAACTTCAACTGCTACAGATACTTCATCATCTTCACCCAGGGCAAATGCAACATCTGCACCGCCACCAAAACCACCGGCTAATACATCGTAAGTACCAGTTACACCAAGAGCAACTTCATCTTCATCGCCAAGAGCAGCGGCAACGTGTAAGACATAGTAATCTTCTACATCTCCGAATAGTGTCCAGGTGCCCAGGTCAGTATCTTCTTCATCCCAAGTCCAGGTAGCTGTAAAGCCATCGAATTCCAAATCTTCTTCGTAGTAACTAATCAAGCCTAACCCTATCACATCTGGTAAAATCTCTCCAACATATATGGATAAATTATCACCTTGATAGTCAACCCAGAATACGCTCCAAGTATAAGCAGGTGTACCAGCACCGCCTAAAGTATCGGTAGCCTGGAATCTAATACCAGCTTTGGTATTTTCATTAATTTCAGCTGCGAACCATAATCTGGTTCTATCCCTTAAGGTAGCAGGGGCCATAGGAGCCGGGCCCACAACTTCCTTATTGTATTGTACTCTGAATTCACCGGTTACTTTAAGTGGTTCAAAGAAGCTATCCAGTTTGGCAACGGTTGCCTCTAAAGCAGCGATTGCTTCGGTGTTTGCGCCTAATGCGGCTTCCAAGTCAGCTACAGTTACTCCCAGGCTGGCTAATTCGTCAGCAAATTCAATAGCTAATTTCTCTAATATGGCTACGTCTTCAGCGGAGGCAAAGTCCATACCTTCAACATAGGCCAATGCTTTAGCTGTTGCTTCAGCAAATTCGTAACGAGTTAGAGATTTTCCTCCACCGAATGTACCATCAGGATAACCTACGATAACACCTTTTGCGGCTAAACTTTGGACTGAATCATATGCCCAGTGGTTTAAAGGAACATCTACAAAAGGATTAGCGAGTACCGGAAGTGCAAACACAAAAACTAATACTAATACTAATACTAATTTCTTCATTTTTTTTCTCCTTGGTTTTTTTATATTTCCAGTCAGCTAACCTTTAAGGAGAATCTATTAGTTGAGTATCCAAAGTTCCCTCATCAATATCTTCTCTTTTTAGATTACTAACTGGTTTTTTATATCATCTTTACTTAAATTAAAGCAGGTCCAAGTATTTTTTTCACCTCCTTTCTCCCTACTTTAACCAATCTGAGATGATATACTTGTATATCATTTTTTCATATTAAATATATATACTACATCAATGTTTAAAAATCCTTCTTTTTTTTGAAAATAATTTAAAAAAATTTCCACTCTTATCACAAATTCATGTTTTATGCGGTACTTTTTGTACAAATAATCGATTGTAATATTATATTTTTATTACTTTTATTATAATTGTTAAGGTATTGTAATGTCAAATAAATTTTTATCTATTTGGATAATTCAATTACCCGATTGGCCAATTAGTTAATTACCCAATTTACCAATTGACCAATTAAAGATGGGAAATACAAAGTGTAAGGTGTAAGGCTACTTAATTCTCCGATTGACCAATTTACCGATGAAATTAGTTAACCAGTTTACCAGTTAATTTAATTCATATATGTGGGTATAAATGCTCTGGATTCCTGCTTTCGCGGGAATGACAAAAGAAATAGACGGGCTTGATAAATCAAGCCCGTCTATCTACATAGACAGGCGGACCTGTCCTAGTGAAAACGGGGAACACCTGTCCTACGGTTTTCTCTTGTATTTTATATTTTATGACAGTCAACTGGGTAATCGGATAACTAATATATCTGGTTAACTAATTTCCCATCTTCAATTGGTCAATTATTCCATCTTGCAACCTGTATTTTTAACCGGCAAACAGGCTAACTGGGTAACTAATATTAGTCGGAAGTTAAGGGGTTCAAAGAAGAAATGGGTTTAGCTTCCATCCTCACTCTTAAGGGACCCGTACTCCAGGTATCGTAAACCGAAATCACTGAAACTTTCATTGTTGTACCCGATTCAATAATAATTCTCACTGTATCATATAAATTGACAGCGGATATGGTTCCGACAAAACTGGTTTCAGGATCAGGAATTATCCCTTCTTTTACAGCTATGATATTCACTTTTCTTAAAAGAGATAAAAACTTTTTTTCCACTTCCTCATAAATTTCTGAACTTTCAATTTCCTCAGAAACAATTTCTTCATCTATTTTAAAGAGTAATTTGTTTTCCAAAATATTAAAATATGCTACTATAGGTTCTCCTTCAACCACGTTTATTGAAGATAAAAGTCTTACTATCATTTCTTTACCGCTATCATATATCTTCTTTGTTATATCTTCAAATTCATTTTGAGCGATAATAAACACCTGATTGGTTCGTTCATCTTTTTTGGCACCCATAGCCAGAGCTTTATTAGAAGCTTCGTTTAGAAATTTAATCAAATCTTTCTTTATTTCTTCAATTGGTCTTTGACCTTGAATAATAGTCATCGCAATCTGTTCGTCCGACCCCAAAATAACTTCTCCCTCTCTAATCCAGGCAATTCCGGAGTAAAGGGCTTTTATGGTGGCATTTAATTCCTCTACTTCCTTATCCAGTTGTTCTTTTTCTTCTATTAATCCTTCTCTAATTATTAATAATTCTTCTAATTGACTTGTTTTGTTTTTTATGTCTTCGGATAATTCCTGATATTTCCCTTCCATTTCCTGCAATTGAGTAGTTTTTTCTTTAAGTTCTTCTTTGGTGGTGGATAATTGCACATTTTTTATTCCTACTTCCCGGGATAAATAAGTAAGCTTTTCCTTTAATTCTTCCATTCCGAATAGGGCTGTTCTAACATCGTTAGAGGAGATGGCAAGTATAGTTACCGTAATAATGGCAATCAAAATACCACTAATTATAGTAATAAATATAGCTGTATAGTGGGGACGTAATCCAAAGATGGTCACTCTTTTTTTACCTATTTTAAGGCCTACCCAGTCACCGACAAAGGCAATTAATCCGCTTATTACGATAAGTGTGAATACTAAAATAAGACTGTACATGTTTTTTAATTCTCCAATTTACCGATTGGCCGATTGACCTATTGACCAATTTACCGATTTACCGATTAGTTAATTCACCAATTAAATTAGTTAACCAGTTTACCAGTTAATTTAATTCATATATGCGGGTAGAAATGCTCTGGATTCCTGCTTTCGCAGGAATGACAAAAGTAACAGACGGGCTTGATAAATCAAGCCCCTACAACACATTGCTTATTTCGGGCAGACACAAGGTCTGCCCCTACCTTGTACCTTAACTGATCTTATCTTTTTTCTTCTTCTTTTTCTTTTTTTTCACTATCCGCTGTACGCTATACGCTAATTTTAGAGATTAAATCTCTCCCCTAAGTAGATTTTTCGGGTAACTTCACAATTGGCTACCTTCTGGGGAGTTCCTGAGGTCAATATTTTTCCGTTATGCATAATATAAGCTCTATCAGTAATTTTAAGGGTCTCTCTCACATTATGGTCGGTAATTAATATCCCTAACCCTTTCTCTTTTAGATAAGAAATTATTTCCTGAATGTCATAAACGGCAATTGGATCAACTCCGGTAAAGGGTTCATCAAGCAGCATAAAAGAAGGTGAGCTGGTTAAAGTTCGGGCAATTTCTACCCGGCGTCTTTCCCCTCCGGAGAGCATATATCCTTTGTAATCAGCGAGATGGTCTATTTCCAACTCCTTTAACAACGAATAGCATCTTTCTCTCCGCTCATCTCTTTTAACCCCCAAAGATTCCAAAATTAGAAGGAGGTTTTCTTCTACAGTAAGTTTGCGAAAGATTGAAGGCTCCTGGGCTAAATAACCCATCCCCATTCGAGCTCTCTGAAACATAGGGATTTTGGTGATTTTTTTGCCGTTAAAAGATACTTTCCCCTTGTCCGGAGCTATTAAGCCCACTATAATATAAAAGGTAGTAGTCTTTCCTGCCCCATTTGGTCCTAAAAGACCGACTACCTCACCTTTGTTAATCTCCAAGCTAATATCATCAACCACTCGTCTTTTTCGGTAAACTTTTACTAAATTTTCTGTCTTTATCCCCTGCACGATTTTCTCCCTCTTACTAGTCGTTAGTGAGTAGTAAATAGTCGTTAGCATTACGATAGCGTATAGCGGGTAACGTTTTTTAGCGTAGAGCGTATAGCGTTTAGCGTATAGTGTAGGAGAGCACATAGGAATACGCCCCTACTTCTTTTTATCAAACTTGAAACTTGTAACTCGCAACCCGTAACTCATTACTCATTACTTATTACTGTATCTTACTATATACTATTCACTAACGACTAACTAACGACTAACTGCCGTAAAGAGAAGCTCAGCAGAGGCTACCAAGTTGTCATCCACATAAGCTTCTGCTTTAGCTTTGCCAATCCCTCTAACCATTTTTAAAATTTCTACTTTAATTATTAATTGATCTCCGGGATAAACCGGTTTTTTGAAGCGAGCCTTATCTATACCGGCAAATAAAGGAATCTTCCCCTTATTTTCTTCTTTGGAGAACATCAGGATTCCACCGGTTTGAGCCATAGCTTCAAGTATAAGAACTCCGGGCATTATCGGGTGTCCCGGAAAATGTCCCTGAAAAAAAGGTTCGTTTATGGTAACATTCTTTACCCCTACAATCTTTTTTTCTTCCTGCTCTAATATTTTATCCACTAATAGAACAGGATATCGATGGGGCAGAAGATTTAGAATTTCGCCTGTTGATAATTTTTGTTTCATTTTGTTTTATTTTTTTCTTGCTGTTCTTCTTCTAATTTTCTCACAATTTCCGCTATTACGTTCTGAGTGATATCTTCTCCTCCATAGAGAGCAATAGGATAATTTAAAATATCAGTCCCGGTTGGTATTTTAATTTCACTATTTATAATTAAATCATATTTTCCTTTATCTCCTACTACCTTGATTGCTTCAATAATATCTGAATAACGGGCTGCCTGATATGATTTTATTTCGGCAAGAATCTTCTCTTTTATTGGTTCCCAATCTTTATTAAACTTATCTTCTAACTTTTTAAGTTCGGTTTCGTCAAGACCTTTTCCTTGTGCATTCAATTCTTCCTGACGTTTTTTGAGCTCTTCCTGTAAATCTTTGCTAAGTTGATTAATGTTTTGAGTATAAGGGTGACCGGATATAACTTGCGCCAAATTAATCAAACCTATCTTTGCTTCTGCTGCCTGAATATTTTGAAAACTTAAAAACAAAAAGACTACCATCGTAAATAATAAAATAACAACTGCTTTATTTACTGCTTTCTTTTCTGCTACTTGCATTATTTTCCTCCTTAAATTTTTGTATATTATCATATATAACCGCATAATCTATCTCGTATCTCGTATCATAGTTACCCAGTTAACCAGTTTACCGGTTAAGGAAGTCCTACGGGCAGACACAAGGTCTGCCCCTACATATAGGTTTCCGTTCATCTAATCTCTTACTAACGACTAATTCAATCGGTCAATTGGTGAATCGGCTAATTGGTAAATTATCCTAGAACGTATGCCCTATACTAAAGTAAGTTTTACCTTCTCCTTCTTCATTAATACCATAGTCTAATCTAATTGGTCCAATAGGTGTATCGAAACGGACACCTATTCCTTTACCAAACTTTAAATCATCTAAATTAATGCTTTGTTCAATCTCCCAAGCTTGCCCCCAATCTGCAAAAAGCACTGCCTGGAAATTTTCAGATAAAGGAAATCTATACTCCACATTAAATACCAAAGATTTATCCCCGGAAAATTCACCTAGATCATAACCTCTAATGGTATTCATTCCCCCTACCTGATATGCTGCAAAAGAAGGCAGATCAGTATTTGCTATACCGCCCATAGCCCGGAGAGCCAATACTCCCTTACTTAAATTATCAGTTATTTTTTTAACGCTGCTAATATCGACTACGTCTCCGATAAACTGGGTAGAAATATAGGCTCTGAGAGTTAAATTGTATTTGGTAAAGTCATAATCCCCTCCTAAAAATCCTCCCGCTTTTTCTAAAGAAAAACTATGGTACCAACCGGAAGTAGGTTCAAATACATTATCACGAGTATCATATGAAAAAGTAGGTATAAGGCTATTGGTTAACCCTTCCTTGGTGTCTTCGGGCAGGATTCCGGAAATTTCATCATAGGTTACTCTCTCACTCTTTAATTCCAATCCTAATTTAACTGAATCACTTAACTTCCTTCCAAAAATAAGTTTTCCTCCAAGCCTCTCTTCATCATATTCAGCAATAATTACTTTTTCTTCCTTATCTTCTTTGTGGTATACAATATCATATACTTCAAAACCAAATGAAGTAGGCGTACCAGCTAACCAGGGTTCAAGAAAAGAAAGTTTATAAGTAGTCCGACCTCCAATTTCTAGCTTGGCCTGTAATTTCTGTCCTCCTCCAAAAAGGTTTTCCTCCTCGAAACTGGTAAATCCCATAAGGCCCTCTTCGGAGTTATATCCTGCTCCAATACCAAATTTTCCTGTGCTTTTCTCAATTACTTTTACCACTAAAACTATCGAATCTTCTTCGGCACCCGGTTCCAATTTCATACTTACATCTTCGAAATATCCCAGGTTATATATTTTCTGTAAAGATTTTTTTACTTTCTCAAAATTGAAGAGGTCGCCGGGTTCAACATTAATTTCTCTGGCAATTACCTTTTCTTTGGTCTTGTCATTGCCTTCAATTACTATCTTTTCCAGTCGGCCTTCAGAAATATTTATCCATAATTTCCCTTCTTCATCAAAATTAATATCTTTAATATTGATTAAAAGATATCCGCGGTCCTTATATTGTTGAGAAATACGATCAAGGTCGTTCTTTAATATCTTCTGGCAAAATATCTGCCCCTCTTGCAAAACCATTACTTCTCGCATCTCTTCTATAGAGACTACGGTATTACCTTTAATATTGATCTCTTTTATAGGCAAATTCTCTATTACTTCAAAAACTACTTTATAGCCATCTCTGAATGATTCTAATTTTATTTTAACATCCTTAAAGTATCCCAGATCATATACTGCTCTCATATCTTTTTCAATATTTTCTTTGGAAAATATATCTCCCAGGTTGGAAGCGATTTGAGAAATTATTAAATCTTTAGAAATACTTTCATTCCCCTCTACTACTATAGCAGTTATCTTTCCTTGATTATTTGCCTGTGCCTGGACTACACTTAAACTACTCAAAATAAATATTAAAGTTAAAATTCCAAATATAAATACCTTGCTCCATTTGTTCTTTCTCACTTTTTAGTTCCTCCTTTTGAATATTTTAATATTTTATTAAAATTCATATTGTAATTCAAATTTTAATTCAAATTCATCATTTTGTGAACCTACCGAACCTATTTGAGTGCTTAAAGTCAGGTCATCTTTAAGTTTATATTCTATTTCCAAGTCACCTATTTCCATTTCAAATAAAGGCGCAGAATAGGTTAAATAAAAATTTTCTGATAAATACTTTCCTACTTTAAAGGCTAAAGTTTCTAAGGAAAAACCAGGAATAAAAGCTAAATCAGAACTCTGCTCTTGTTTAAAGATTGTCTCAATTTTAAACTCATCTAACCCCAAAGAATTAGCAATTTCATCTTCTATCTGATTTATAAATCTTATACTCAATCCTTTTGCTATTAAATTAACCATTTCTTCTCTTAAAATTGTTCCTATCTCTCCCTCGGTTAATCCGGCGTAGTTTTTACTAAACATTAAAAGAGAAATTATCTCACTTTCATTTAAAGCAGGAGAAGAACTAAAGGTAACCATAGGCTGAGCAAGAATTCCACTTATGTTTACAAACACATCTATATCATCAATTTCAGTCTTTGCCCTTATATCTAAAATCATGTCTTCCCCCGTAGAATCAACAAATATTACTTTACCCTCAGATACTCTGAAATTCTTATCCAAAAAGGTGACATGGCCCTGTTTAATCTGTAATCCTCCATTTATTTTGGGGTCAGATAGAGCTCCCTGAACTTTTAGACCTCCAACCAATTTCAAATTAAAATCATTGGTCTTGGCAATAAGATTATCCAGTATTTTTACCTCGAGATCGATATCTCCTTTAAGGTTAATTAATTTAGATAAAATTTCGGATGTATCAGAAGGGATTTCTTTATTATCCTTTTTCCAGTTCAATTCTGCCTGAGAAAGAGTTAAAATTCCTTCTACGCGGGGAGAGGCAAAGGGACCGGTTAATTTTACCTTTAAATCAGCCTGGGCTTTAAAAATATCCTGGTATAGAATTTCCTCCTTATTACTCCATATATTAATATTTAAATCCTGAAGTTGCAAGTTTTTTAAAGCAAATTCTCCGGAAGTATAAATCCTATATTGGTCAATCTGAAAATTCATATCTTCTATCTTAACTAAATTATCTTCCAAGTATAGCAAAACACTTAAATCATTTATCTTAACCGGCGATTCATAAAACTCTATCAAGCCACTGCTAAGAGCGATATTGCCATTTAGTATCGGTTGGTTCAAAGTCCCGGAAAGTTTTAATTCAGCATTGGTTAAGCCCTGGATTTGTTTAATATCTTCTTTAAAGAACATACTAATAAAACTTAAATCAGTATTTTCCAAAGTAAGGATAAAATCTATGGGAACATCAGTTAAACTTGGGGTAACTTTTTCTTTGCTCACAGAAGAAAACTTATAAGGAATCTTACCCCTTCCTTGTATTTGATGACCTTCTTTATCCAGAACAAATTGTTTAACCTCCAAGATATCCTGATTATAGAGAGCTTCAAAAGTAAGATTATCAAAAATAAAATCCTGAAATTTCCCCTTTTCAACCTTAGCCGAGAAAGATATATCGGGTGAGTCAATATCTCCCGCAACCTCTGCCTTAAAGTTCACCAGACCTGTGATCTCGTCTTCTATACCGAAAATATTAGATAATTGGCTCAAATCTAAATTATCTGCTGAAAGGTGAATATCTAAATTTTTATTATCCTTATCAAGATCAATCCATCCCCCGGCTGTAAGCTCCCCTTTTCTCTGGCTCAGCGTTAACCGATTAATCCTTACCACAGATCCAATTTTATCTAACTTTACTTCTATGGAGTTTAAGGGTACTCCTTCTAACTGGGCATCTTCAATCAAGGCTGATAAGTATAGTTCGGGAGAAGCGTAGTTACCTTTTATCTCCAGAGAACCTGTGGCTTTCCCTCTAAATTTACTTATTAAATCTGGTTGTAAAAAATATGACATTAAATGTACGATTCTCTGGTTTAAGAAATTGACTCTCAGATCCAAGGGTAATCCTTCTTCTAAATTAACTTCACCCTGAACATAGAGCTGAGACTTCCCGGAATTTAATACTAAACTTTCTATTCTAACTTTTTTATCCTTTAAAGAAAAGGTTAGATTTCCGGACTCTGCCATATAGCTTATTATATTAATTTTTTTTATTTGCAGGTCGCCATTCGCTTCAAATTGAGACCCACGACTTTGGATAAAAATATCCCCTTGGGCTGAACCAGATAGTAGCGGTTCAATGCTGAAATATTTTGCTAAATAATTTAGGTCTGCTTGCTCTACCTGCAAACTTACTTTTATTTCCATCTCATCTTTTGTTTCGGAAAAGTTTATACTACCTCCACCCTTAAGTGCCAATCCTTCTTCATTGAAAAGAAGGTCTTCCAACTTTAATCTGTTTCCCTGATATTCTATCATACCCTCTAAACAATTAAAGGGTACTCCGGATATCTGCCCTTCCCTTACTTCAATTTTACCTTTAATTTTTGGATTTTCTAAAAGACCGCTTAGTGTTCCGACAAAACTAGCCTGCCCCGCAATCTCATTATAATTCAAAGTTTGTCCCAATCCTTCTAAACTAATTTCTTCAGCTTTCAGTTTTAAATCCATGAAATTATCTTTATCAATTGTTCCCTCTGCCTGTAATAAAAAATCTCCCAATTCATTATCTTCAACTTTTATTTTGGCTGCAAGGCTTGTTACTTCCCCTTCTGCGATAATCCCTTTTAAGTCTAGTTTTCCTGATAACCATCCACTTTTCAAATAATTATAAACAAGAGGTTTAAGGAGATCGCTTTGCACGTTAAAGCGGGAAAAGTCGAATGAAAAAGTATATTCAGGTAATTCCTTGCTTAAGTTAACTCCTCCCGTTCCTTTAATCAGCCCTCCTGCGACTTCTGCTTTTACTTCCTGTAAATAAATTTCCCCTGAATCATATTTAAATCCCGCGGACAGATTTAAAAAATCATAACCCCCGATATTCCCTTCCTTTGTGGATAATTTCCCGTTAACCTGAAAATTGTCTTCTGATCCACTTACTTCAATCTCTAAATTAGAGCTGCCTTCAAGGGGGAAGTCAGCGGATAGAGATAGAAATTTCTTTGCCTCTTCTACCAAATCGCTTAATTTAAAATTATCTGATTTAACTTTTATATTATAACCAAATTTATTAGCATAGATTAAATCGCCCTGTAGAGAAAAAGGAGAGTTCTGATAGGTGGCAGTTATATTTTCAATGCTGATTTCTTGAGAATTAAAAATAGCTGAACCGTAAACTTGTTTTATCTCCAAGTTATCCAAAAAATCAGAATATAAATCAACATCTTTAACGGAAATTTTTCCCTGCCAGTTAACTTTTCCCGGGATACCATCTAAATCATTAGACAAGCGTAGATTTGAATCAAACAATCCCTTTTTTACCTTGAGAATTTCATCTTGAACAAAATAATATTGGAAGTGAGCAATTTCTGCATCTTTAAAAGTAAAATCGAGTACATAGTCTACTTTTTCTGTAAAAAAATAACCTTCCAATAGAATAGGGCTATCATCTTCTTCTCTTGTGGCTGAACAACTTAATTCTACTTTAGGTAATTCTGCTAAATAAAAATAGCCATTTACTTGTTTTAGTGAAGTTAGAAGACCATTTTCTTTGGTTGTCTGGTAATCTATATAATCCAGATTTCCTTCTTTCACATTCACTCCCTTAATCGGAAATAAGCTAATAGTGCTAAGATTAAATTTTTCCATAAAATCAAAGCTTCCCTGGCTATCTCTGATTAAAGTCATGCGGGGTTTTATCAAGATTATATCTTCAATGCTCAGGGGCGCCTCTCTTTTTATGGCAGAGAAAAAATCCAGGTCATAATTAACAATTATTTCTTCTGCTTCAAAGATTTGGTCCTGGTCAAGTAATGATCTATTTTTAAATACTTTAAAATCAGATAAAGTTATAGATTTAAGAGAGTAATTTTTAACTCTCCCAATATAGATCCCTCGGTCGATGGCATTCTCCATCGTAGAAATTATCTGATTTTTTATCTCATTTTTAGCCTGATTGCTCCGAATAGCAAAATATCCTCCCGTAATTAGAACAATGAGAATCAGAGTAACTAATATTGCTTTTGGAAAGGATTTTTTTGATTTTTTCTCAGGCATGTAATAATTCTCCAATTAAATTAGTCGTTAGTCGTTAGTATCGAGTATCGCGTTAAGAAAACCATAATTTAAAACTTAAAATCTTTTCGTATAAAGTATTGTTTTTAATGTAGGGGTCGGATTTATCCGACCCGTGTTTTGCGGGTTTGATAAATCGAGCCCCTACATCTATCATTCCCATAAAACTTACAATTCGAAACTTATTACTTATCACTGTATTTTAACCAGCTAACCAAGTAACTAGTTAACCAATATATTATATCATATATCTTATATAGGTTAAATTTAATTTTCAATCTAAATTATTAATATTTTTATTATTTTCTTCTTTATTCTTCTCTTTTCATCTTCTTCCAAACTGCTAAAGCTTCTTCGGGGGTGTTTACTTTTACATCGCCAAAGACATGAGGATGTCTTCTGATAAATTTCTTTACCGCCCCGGTCAGTACATCAGAATAAGTAAATAAACCTTTTTCCTGGGCAATTTCAATCTGCATAAGTATTACCATTAGCAAGTCTCCCAACTCTTCACATAAATTATCCTTATATTTAGACTTGACTGCCAGGGAAATCTCTTCAGCTTCTTCTAAAATATTGGGAGCAAGAGATTCTAAGGTCTGCTTTCTATCCCAAAGGCAGCCTTTCGGTCCCCTTAATTTAGCAACAATGTCCATCATTTCTGCAAATAGTTCTTTCTCTTTTTCGTACATCTGTTCCTCCGTCTTAATTAGCGTAGAGCGTACAGCGTTTAGCGTATAGGTTAAATCAATTAACTAAAAGCTTAAAGTTAAAACCATAATTCAAAATTTTTTTATATAAACTATTGTTTTGGATGTAGGGGTCGGATTTATCCGACCCGTGTTTTGCGGGCTTGATAAATCAAGCCCCTACATCTGATATTCCCATAAAACTCGTAACATGCAACCTGTAACCCGAAACTTATTGCAAATTACTGAATTCTATACAATATCTATACCCGGGATACTAGGCGATATGATATTTATATCGATAGATTGAAAATTTCTACCAGCTAAAACTCATGCCAAATCCATTGGGTATCAACCACTCTAAAGCCAGGCGGTCGTTGATTTGATAAACAACTTCTTTAGTGTTTATTTCCCATCCTTCCTGACTAAATTGTCCTCCATAATTCAGTTGTATTTTCCCTAAATCTATTTGTAAGCGGGCCTGAACCAATGCATCCAGGTCCTGTCCGTTATACTGCAAACCTGCTCCGGTCCACAACCTCATTACATAAGAGCTGTAAAGATCATATTCAAGCCAGCTGCGGTAGATATCGTCACTATAGTGAAAACCAAAATTCCACCGATAAGCCGGAGAAAGAGACATCTCAAAACCTGAATTATGTTCGCCATATCCGCTTCCCCAAAAACTAAATGAGTTTTTCTCTCTTGCCGGTTCCAGATTCTCAAAGCTGAGTTCAGGTATATTATTATAAAGATTATGTAGCCACATCTCCTCACAGTCATAAAGATGTTCCAGCTCTGGTCCTCTGAGCAAAATAGGCACCATCAAATCAGTATCGGTAACTCCGGCATGATTAGCTGGATAGCGTAACCAAAAAATAGGTATTTTAGGAGGATTGATGACTATTACTATATCTCCTACCCGCACGTTTGAAAGGAGGTTATATATATTATGAGGAACTGCTGGGAATCTACTCTCCTTGGTAAGGGATAACCATTCTAAAGCAGTTAACCATTCCCCGTTATAGCCAGAACTATAATAGCCAAATACATCTTCACCTTCAAATAAATAGCGAATTTTTCCTTCTTTTCCTTCGAAAATTATTTTCCCCTGGTCGAAATAACCGACCACCCGATGAGGATTCTCTCTATAAAATGCAAAATCAATCTCGCTTTCTAAAACAATATCCCTGGCTACCTTATCTTTTTTATCGGGATCCTTTAAATACACATTAGGATGAATAAATACCTTCAGGTCATCTCCTACTATTCTTTCAACTTCTTTTCCCTGATCAGTATTAATAAACCTGCCAAAAGACATTCCATGATCACAATAAAATATTAGATTAACCTCGTCGAGGTTCAATTTTTTCACCAGGTTACCAAAATAACGGTCAAACCTGCGAATGCTAGCTTCATATAATTTCGGGCCCATTATATGGCCAAGAGCATCGGTGGCAAACCAATATAATTCTATTACCCCATAGGTTTCCAGAAGCTCGGGGACGTTAAGGAGAGGAAGAAACATAAAAGGATCAAGTCCGGGTATTCCATAAATAAAAGAGGCTTTAGCTCGCCGAGGTATATAAGAAAACAAATAAAAAAAAGTTTCAGACCTTGAAATAACCTTTTCCTTTTCCCGGTCATAATAACCCCATCCTACTCCCCCCTTGGAATTATCTATCCCTTCTTTTAAATGAGGAAGAGCTGTTTCTGTTCCTCCAGGAAAGAGACTAAGGCCATGATGAATCATGTGGCCATCCTCAAAAACAGCCTTCAGATTAGGTAGATAACCATCTTCCATATATTGAAAGAAATTCTGTGATGATACGGCATCCAAATGTAATATAAGGAATTTTGGAGACGCCTCCCCGGTTACCGAGAAAGACAGTAGAATTATTGCTATTGTAAGCATATAGAATCCTGTAATAATCCCAATAAAACTAATTTTTTTTAAGTATGGTCTATTGGCTTTCATG
>Ga0307378_10001916_pt1 | contig 32883 bp, 21 predicted proteins | sample UN1MG_FD_202238 | JGI IMG/M metagenome (GOLD analysis project Ga0307378, IMG submission 202238) | Soil microbial communities from Risofladan, Vaasa, Finland - UN-1 | ecosystem: Environmental > Terrestrial > Soil > Coastal area > Acid sulfate soil | place: Finland: Risofladan, Vaasa | collected... | reverse complement strand
GAATTTGTAGTGGACATCCATGCCCGCACACGCTACATTTGAATTCATCTTTTTCATGTTTATCTCCTTTCTTTGTACCCTAATCATACAGGATCAAATGATTGGAGACAGCCTTTCATGGGATTACCGACAAAGCAGCCGAGTATATTCGCAGCGGCAAACTTGGGGATGTTCATCTGGCTCGCGTATTCCTCATGCAGGAATCCGGTCCTATTCAGGTAGCTAACGTTCAGCCGGTCCCGGAAGGCCTGGATTATGATTTGTGGTGCGGCCCTTCGCCCATGCTGCCTTATCGTCCGGGCAGATGGTTCTGGAGATTGTGGGATTTTTATATCGGTTACATCATGGCCGATATGATTCACCAGGTCGATTTGACTCGATACCTTATTGGCAAAAAATATCCGGATACTATCTGCAACGCAGGCGGTGTTTATCACTTCGACGACGGCAGAGAACAGCCGGATACCCAATTCGCAACTTTTGAGTTTGGAAAACTCACTCTAATCTTCGAGGCATCCCTTTGGTCACCTTATATGCACCGAATTGTCCACTTGAAAGACCAGACCAAGTTTCCCGACTGGCCTTTCAGCGCAACAAAAGTTGAAATATGTGGAACGAAAGGATTTATGTGCTTCGGCAGGCACGGTGGTGGGTGGCAGGTTTTTGAAGGGGATGCAAGAATACGGGAAAGCAAGGCGGTAGTCTCAGAGCCGGCCATTTTGAAATTTGGTAGTATAATTGATGAACATTTCGAGGATTTTATAAGCTGCATACGCACCCGAAACAAACCTAAAGCAGATATCGAAGAAGCTCACCTTTCAATGCTTCTGTGTCATCTGGCGAATATCTCATATCGTGTTGGAAACCGAAAACTTAAATTTAATGCTGAAACTGAAAGATTTGTGAATGATGCTGAAGCCGACAAGTACTTAAAAGCCAACTACAGAAAACCCTGGGTTGTACCTGAAAAAGTATAGCAATAAAAAACGTGGCCGTTCAGGTCCTTAGATTGGCCTGAGGCAGAAGTAATGGAGTTGGAGTTTGGAAATAGCAGGCGGACAGAGCTTTTTGGAGGAATTCATGGAAAGTTTGGCTACCTTTTCGTTAAGCTTAGTTACCCGCTCAGTAAGTTCATCGCTTTTCCTGACAAGGAGTTCGGCAGCTTGCTCTTCATGTTCTGCATACGTCGCTTATAGAATTGTTCTCGTTTGAATGTCAATTCTTGCCCTCAAATTACTTAATATGGCTATTATCGGGCGAACATGGCCCTCCGCTTGAAAAAACAGATATTTCCAGCTTCTATTACGACCTTTAATGTGTTATAAACTGAGTTGAAAATTTAAGAAATGGGTAGTTGATATTGGGTGCATTGCCCAACGCTATGAAAATACCCGTGAACGGTTATAGGAGAAGAATATGAAATCATTAAATCGTCGAGAGTTTATGAAAGGTACTATAGGCACCGCCGCTTCTTTTACAGCATTGTCACAATCCAGAGTATACGGAGCGAACGACAAGGTGGTTTTGGGCGTGATGGGACTGGGCGGGAGAGGGACATTACTGGCTGAAAAATTCGCGAATAGGACCGACGTGGAAATAGCCTATCTCTGTGATGCCAATACCCGGCATTTCGCACGGGCAAGAGAGGTGGTGGAAGAAGCCCTGGGTAAAAAGCCGAAGCTTGTTCAGGATTTTAGAGAGATTCTTGATGACCGGAATGTCGATGTCCTTGTCAACGCCACGCCTGACCACTGGCATGGGCTGGGAACTATTCTGGCCTGCCAGGCCGGCAAGGATGTCTATGTGGAAAAACCCCTTGCTCACAATATATGGGAAGGAAGGAAAATGGTCGAGGCGGCCCGCAAGTATAAGAGGGTCGTCCAGGTAGGCATGCAGTCGCGCAGTGCTCTTTATGTCAAGAAGGCCAAAGATTACATTGAATCGGGCAAGATGGGTGACATTTACCTTGTTCGTGTGTTCAATATGATGCGGCATGCCAAGCAGAAGGAAAGTCCGGCCCAGCCCATTCCCGAGGGATTTGATTATGATATGTGGTGCGGCCCAGCCCCGAAGCTGCCGTATAATCCGAGTCGCCGATGGCTGAACCAATGGGAATACAGTTGTGGTCCCATTGCCGGTGATGCCATCCACCAGTTGGACCTGGCCCGCTACTTGATAAACGATATACCGTACCCGAAGACGGTTTCCCATGCCGGGGGTTTAAACTCTTTGACAGACGGGCGGGAAACTCCGGATACTCAATTAGCCACATTTGATTACGGCTCACTCACCTTATTGATGGAAGCGGCGCTTTGGACACCTTATATGAAAAAAACGCCCGGGGACATTCGTGATTCGGACCGGTTTCCCAACTGGCCTTTCAACAGTACTAAGGTTGAAATTTTGGGAACCAACGGCTTTATGTATTTTGGCCGGCATGGCGGGGGCTGGCAGGCCTATGACGCACAGGGCGAACTGGCGCACTCCGAATACGGGCGTCAAGCCGACGAGGAGCATCAGGACAATTTCATTCACTGCATCCGAACGCGACAAAATCCCATCGCCGACGTGGAGATAGGCCATCAATCCGTACTGCTATGTCACATGGCTAATATATCGTACAGGGTAGGCAACAGGCAGCTGGAATTCGATCCCCAAACCGAGACATTTACAAACTGCGACCAGGCCAACAAGTATCTGAAGCGCGAATATCGTAAACCCTGGGTAGTACCGGAGAAAGTTTAGAAATCAAACCGCTTGACTCAATTGAAATCTCTGCAAAATCAGGTAATGAAATGATATTCAAAAGATTTTTACTATCTATAGGTATTGCTGTTGTATGCTGCCATTGCACTTACTCGAAATGGCTTGAAATCTCCAATGTAAAGCTCGGACGGGAATCCACGGAATTAGCCGGGCCCAAGATAATTATCGAGTACGATGTAAACGACCCGAACATTTCACCGGAAAGACCCGCCTATATTTTTCTCCGCTATAGCGGGGACTCTGGTAAAAGCTGGCGATTGGTTGCTATGGATTCTTTAAGGGGCAACGGCTTTGACATCGTTGAGAAGCCGGGACATAAGAAAATTGTCTGGTGGGGAACTGACCAAACCAGCTTCACTGACTCCAATCAACTGGAGATTCGTGTTCGCGGTATTGCGATGGTGCGGATTCCAGCAGGAAAATTCCTCATGAAAAGTCTGCCGGGCGGGGGACGGGACGATTCGAAGGAAATCACTCCCGAGCCCAATCTCCCCCTTTTTTATATAGCCAGACACGAATCCACAATATCCATGTACACGGATTATCTCAACGATATCGGAGGCGATGGGACCGGCTGGAATCCACGCATGAGTAATAGTGACAGATGCGGTATTACCCGAAATGATGACAATACTTACAGCGTGGTACCCGGGCGGGAAAACTACCCTGTCACTTATACTTCCTGGTATGATGCCGTGAATTTCCTGCAATGGTGTGGATTGAGACTACCTACCGAGGCCGAATGGGAAAAAGCTCTTCGCGGAGGGATCTATCTGGACGGCGACAAAACCAAACAAAATCATAATCCGCTGCCTGAAAGGCGATACCCCTGGGGTAATGAAGCACCGAATACCGATGGTGTTTTCCGGTGCAATTACGATGGCGAGGAGGATGGATTTCCTTATACTGCGCCTGTCGGAAGTTTTCATAAATTCAGCAGCCCTTACGGAGTCTGCGATTTGGGTGGAAATGTAGCTGAGTGGACTTTAGACTGGTACTCCACTTCATATCATGCGGGCCTGGACGGTTTCCGAATGGTACGGGGCGGTTCGTGGATGGCCGTACCCTCGGCCTGTGATGCCATAACAGGTGCCACACAATTGCCTCTCAAGGAAAGTAGTATCATGGGATTTCGTGGAGCAAAAGGATCGGATCAAAGGCGAATGATTAATCTCGGTGGATAGAGCAGATAATCTGGAATTCCTTCAAGGAGAGTTACTATGATGGGCAAAAAATACTCTTTTTCTGTTATTTTTGTCTGCGTCTTAACCGCCCTCGCTCCTGCAGCTACCTCAGTCAGAGTCTGGGAAGAACCACTTACCATTCCAACCTATCGGCTCGATCCGCCAGGTCTCAATCCGATGTTTTATACACACGAATCCTACCAGGGTGCGAAGAAGAAGATTTATCCCTATCCTTTTCAGGATGAATTGACGGATATCCGTGAGGAAAGAACTTACAAAGCCCTTTACCTTGAGAATGATTACATTCGACTTTCAATTTTGCCTGAGTTAGGCGGTCGATTATTCTCCGCCATCGACAAAACCAACGGTCATGAAATTTTTTACCACCAGCATGTTATCAAGCCTGCACTGATAGGAATGCTCGGCGCCTGGATTTCCGGCGGGATCGAATGGTGTGTCTTTCACCATCACAGGAACACAACGTTTATGCCGCTCGACTACACGTTGGCTGAGAATCCCGACGGGAGCAAAACGATTTGGTTTGGCGAGTTGGAGCGCCGACATCGCATGAAATGGATTATCGGCATCACGCTTTATCCGGACAAGTCATATATTGAAGCCACAGTTAAACTCTTCAATCGTACCCCCATTCCACATTCGATACTCTACTGGGCGAACGTTGCCGTACATGCCAACGATGATTATCAGGTGATTTTCCCGCCGAGCGTTCAAGCCGCAACTTACCACTCGAAGAACGACTTTTCCCACTGGCCTGTTTCTAATGAAGTGTATCGCGGCATTGATTACAAAGGTGTAAACCTGAGCTGGTGGAAAAACCACCCCGAGCCTGTTTCTTTCTTCGCCTGGAACCTTCAAGAAGATTTCTCCGGCGGCTACGATCACGGCAAACAGGCCGGCGTTGTTCATGTCGGCAATCACAATATTGTATGCGGCGCGAAACTGTGGGAATGGAGTCCGGGCCCGCGCGGACGGATGTGGGACAAAATTCTGACCGATACCGATGGCCCGTATGCAGAGCTGATGGTAGGGGCTTATTCCGACAATCAACCGGACTATAGCTGGATCAAGCCATATGAGGTCAAGACCTTCAGGCAATGCTGGTATCCGGTCCGTGATATCGGCGGATTCAAGAATGCAAATCAAAATGCCGCAGTCAATCTTGAACTCAAATCGAATAACATTGCAAGAGTCGGCTTTTGCACCACCTCCATGTATTCAAACGCCAAAGTGCTTTTGTCCGCCGGCAACAAATTGGTTCTTGAGCGGACAATTGATATAGGTCCCGATAAGTCATTCACGCAGGAGGTGACAGTCCCTTCCGGTACACAGGATACTGACCTGAAGGCCTCTTTGATATCGTCCTCCGGCAGTACGCTGATTTCCTACAAACCGGCCAAGAGAGAATATGATCCCACATTACCGAAAGTCGTCAAAGCCCCGCCCGACCCGGAGGATATCGATAAAATCGAGGAACTTTATCTTACAGGCCTGCGTCTGGAGCAGATTCACAACCCGCGTGTAGATCCTCTTGCCTACTATGAGGAAGCGCTCAGAAGAGACCCGGGTGACTCTCGTACAAATACAATACTTGGTATCAACTATAACAAGCGCGCAATGTTCAATCAGGCCGAGCAGAAGCTGAGAAAAGCCATTGAGAGAATTTCCGCCGAATACACCAGGCCCGCTAATACTGAAGCCTACTATCATCTTGGCCTTGTCCTAAAAGCACAGGGAAAATTCGAAGAAGCCTATGATGTCTTTTACAGAGCAACCTGGGACTATGCCTTTCATTCGGCGGCCTATTATCAGTTGGCCGAGCTTTCCTGCAGAAAACGAGATTTCGCTTCGGCGCTGGAGCAGATTAATCATTCTCTGTCCACGAATGCCTTGAACACAAAGGCCCTGAACGTAAAAGCCGCCATACTCAGAAAACTCGGCAGGTTCAAACAGGCTAAACAAATCACCTCGGACGTTATTGCCGTTGACCCGCTCGATTTCCTGGCAAGAAACGAGTTGTGCCTCGCCCACAGCGCTCTGAACTCAAAAGGAAAAGCAAGAAAGGAACTAACGGATTTAGCGACTAAAATGAAGGGCGAAGTGGAGTCTTATCTTGAGCTCGCAGTTGACTACGGCAACTGCGGCTTATGGGATGAGGCAATCGAAGTCCTTTTGCGTCCCATCGAGAATAAAGCAGACTTCGCAAGTACATATCCTATGGTATTTTACTATCTTGGATACTTTTACCAACAAAAGGGAAATGATACCGGTGCTTCAAAGTATTTCTCTTTGGCTGCCAAAATGCCGACCGATTACTGTTTCCCGTTCCGGCTGGAATCCATCGAAATCCTGAACGCTGCCATCAAACAAAATCCTTCCGACGCCCATTCATATTATTACCTTGGCAACCTTCTTTACGACCCTCAGCCTGAAGAAGCGATTAAGCTTTGGGAAAAATCCCGAGAACTTGACGGCACATTTGCCATAGTGCACCGAAATCTTGGCTGGGGCTATCATAGAACCAAACAAAATATTCCAAAAGCAATCGCCAGCTATGAAAGGGCCGCGGCCTGCAATGGCGAGGATCCCCAGCTTTATGTTGAATTGGACCGTCTTTATGAAGTCGGAAATGTATCAATACATAAACGGCTTGCTTTGCTTGAAAAGAACCATAAGACAGTCATCAAACGCAACGATAGCTTCCTCCGCGAGATTATGGTACTTGTTTTGGTGGGACGATATGATGAGGCGCTTGATTTTCTGACAAATAACCACTTCCACGTTCGCGAAGGTGGGGGCCAAATTCATGATGTGTATGTTGATGGGTATTTGCTCAGAGGTTTACAATACTTCAAGGCCGGCAAATCGCACCAAGCCCTCAAGGACTTTCACGCGGCCTCAGAATACCCCGAAAATCTGTCGGTAGGCAGACTAAGAAATGACAGGCGTGCCCCCCAGGTGGCGTACTATATCGGCACAGCCTATGAGGTGCTGGGTGAGGATGAAAAAGCTACCGAGTTCTACAAGAAAGCTATCAACCAAAAGGGTACGGCAGAATGGCCGGAAACTCGGTTCTACCAGGGCTTATCCTTCATCAAGCTGGGACAAAAAACAGCAGCGGACAAGATATTCGAAGAACTGATCAAGACTGGAGAACAGAGGCTCTCTGAAAAAGCTGAAGTTGATTTCTTCGCCAAATTTGGCGAAGGGCAAACTCCAGAAGCTCGTCAGGCTTCCGCTCATTATACGCTTGGTTTGGGCTATCTGGGCAAGGGACTCTCCGACATGGCCAGGGTCGAGTTTGAAAAGGCCGTCAAATTAAACGTAAGTCATGTTTGGGCAAGAGCACAGTTGGCTGAATTGAATCGAGAATAAACCAAGAATCCGTCGTTTTCTGCCGGTCGATCCGCTGCATATCTGATTACTAACGGAAATAGGTTATTTTATTGCGTAGCAACCGTATTCTCGAATAGCATCGAACATGGCCAGGACATTTTCAACGGGTGTTTCTTCAAGAATTGTATCATGGCTTGCACCGGCCACATACCCCCCGCCGGGAGCCATAATGTTTAGAACTTCACGCGTTTCAGCGCGAACGGTTTCAGGCGTTCCTTCGATAAGTACATGGTGCGAGTCGATAGCTCCATTGAAGAGAATCTTATCTCCGAAACTGGCCTTGAGCTCCTTTAGATCCATCCCATAGCAGGACGGCTGAATCGCATGCAAACCGTCAAGACCGGCTTCTATCAGCATCGGAATCAATGGGGCAAAGCCACCACAGCAGTGAAGCTGAACTTTTACTCGATAAGAATGACCAAGATCAATTAGCCTCTTTAAGTGCGGTATTATAAATCGCTTAAAAAGCTCCGGACCCAGCAAAGGACCCGTCTGACTTCCAAAATCATTGCCGATAAAGAAAATATCAATAACATCGGCGGCCGCATCAAAAATGCGCCGGCTGACCTCTGCGTAGTAATCAACTACTTGTTGTATAATCAAATCGACAAGCTGAGGCTCATCGTACATTTTCAGATAAAGATTTTCCATACCCAGCAGGTCGATAGCATCGTGCCAGAAGGGCGACCAGTCACCACCCAGGATTGCATATTCTCCCCCGTAAGTTTGGGCTTTTGCCTTAATCTTTGAAACACCCATCCAGCCCGGATCGGGCCAGGGATAATCGCGCACGTCCTTGCATGTCGCATTCGCCAGGGGATGTCTCATCGGCTGACCGTAACCCAGACCCTTGCGCTCTGTCCCGAATACAGTTCGAGACGTGACACCCTCGGACAATGGAAACTCCGGCCCTTTGTATTCGGCGAACACTCGCCGAAAATCATCACCGAACCGAACACGAAGTCTTTCGTCATCAAGTTTAAGCCGGCGTTTGGCTTTTTCCAAGAATTCGACCGACGCCCCACACCAGCACGGCACACGGTCAGGCTGCTCGTGTTCATATGCTGCCAAGACACGTTCTCGTGATGTCATTTGCATCGGATCACCTATATCCAACTCTGAGTTTGCTCAGTCATCACCATTCTTGTTTCGACTACTATCGCAAACGCAACCAAAACATCATAACACGAATCTGCTAAAGCGCATAGCCTGTTCTGCCGCTCGAACACACTTTTGCCCTTGACAGCGAGCAGACAGATGCTATTGTTCATAACCTATGAACAATAAGCACATATTGTGACGGAGAATAGTATTATGCTCGCAATGAGTTCAACTATGAACCCAATCGATTTAACCATAATAGTAGTATATCTTGTCGGCATTGTCACCATAGGCTGTCTGGCCGGCTTCCGTCAGCGCCGAACTGCACAAGGGCAGGGCTATTTTCTTGCCGGCAGAACACTAACCTGGCCTGTAATTGGCTTGGCGCTTTTCTCCACAAACATCTCAACTGTCCATCTGGTAAGTCTGGCAGAAGAAGGTTATACCAACGGCCTTGCGTATGGCAACTTCGAATGGATGGCGGCTTTTACCTTAATCATTTTAGCATTATTCTTTGCACCTTTTTATCTCCGTGCAAAGGTAGCAACGCTGCCCGATTTTCTTGAGAAACGTTATAGCCGACCCTGCCGCGACTGGCTGGCTTTACTTTCTATAATCTCGGCTATCTTCATCCACATCGGCTTTTCTCTTTATGCCGGTGCCGTAGTGCTTGAAGGCATGTTCGGCATCGGCATTATGACAAGCATTGTTTCCGTTGCTGCATTGACAGGTCTCTATACTATTATTGGAGGTCTGTTAGCTGTTGTTTTGACCGAGTCGATTCAAACTGTTGTCCTTGTATTAGGAGCGGTCTGCGTGACAGTAATCGGACTGCACAATGCGGGTGGATGGTCTGAATTCGTCGCAAGCGTTGAGCCTGTTAAACTCACTGTTCTAAGGCCTCACGGTGACGCCTCGGGTCTGCCCTGGTATGCGGTTTTTTTAGGTTATCCGATCATCGGTATCTGGTACTGGTGCGCCGACCAGACAATTGTTCAGCGTGTTCTGGGAGCCAAAGATGTCAATCACGCTCGCGTGGGCCCATTGTTTGCGGGCTTTATCAAAATCCTGCCGGTTTTTATCTTCGTACTTCCGGGCTTAATTTGTCTCGGGCTTATCAAGCAGGGTAAACTTCCAGATACGCTGGAGCACCCGCGATATACTTACTCATTTATGATTAATCACCTATTACCTGTCGGGCTCAAAGGCGTGGTTGCCGCTGCACTGCTGGCGGCACTTATGAGTACAGTCTCCGGAGCCCTGAATTCGATCGCTACGCTGTTTAGCTATGACATTTACAAGCGGTGGCGTCCCGAGACCTCCGACAAGACTTTGGTAATCATAGGACGTATAGTCACGTTCATTGCTATGATTGCTGCAATAGTATGGTCACCGTTTGTAAGTCATTACCCAAGCATCTTCCAGGGAATTATCGCCATAATCTGTTACATTTCTCCGCCCATTACGGTTGTGTTTGTCTTTGGCGTGTTCTGGCGGCGAGCCAGTGACAAGGCGGCCTTCGTTACGCTATGGCTCGGTTCAGCCATGGGACTTGTGGTCTTTTTGCTCGATTGGTTCAAAGACAAAGACTGGCTAAAGAAATATATCGAATGGAAAGTCCCTTCGATGATGGCAACTTTTTATCTGTCCGTTATGTGCTCCGCTGTCCTGATTATCGTATCATTGCTTAAACCTCATAAACATACCACTGAAAGTGAAAATTTAGTGTGGGACAATCCAATGCAGGCTTTTCATGACAAGGGCTGGAATGGCATTGGCAATTATAAGTTCTTAACTGTTTTACTATTCGTAACTATGGTTGTTTTGTATGTGATATTTAGTATAAAGCCGTCATAAAGGAGATTATTAAAATGAGAAACTCCAACAGATTCATTGTGGTTACTGCATCGTTTTTGGCCCTTAGCTTTTTAGTTGCCGGTTGTGCACAGCAGAGGGTAACGCGCTACGGCCATGTCATCGGGCTTAGGCCGGAGAAGATTGAAGAATATAAAAAATTGCACGCGGATGTCTGGCCGGACGTACTGAAAATGATTAAACAATGCAATATCAACAATTATTCGATTTACCTCGGCGAACTGGAAAAGGGCAAATATTATCTTTTCAGCTACTTTGAATATACCGGCGATGACTTCGAGGCCGACATGGCCAAAATGGCTGCCGATCCAACAACACAAAAATGGTGGACATTCTGCGAACCCTGCCAGAGTCCAATACAAACCCGTAAAGAAGGTGAATGGTGGGCCAGCATGGAAGAAGTATTTCATTACGACTAATGCTCCCAAAAGATTAAGAATTCATCATCGAGAGCTATTGAAAAATACTGTAGTGACATCGAAAGAACGCATGATGCCTGCGTTGCCTGAAGAAATGCCGGATCGGCTGATGACTACAGACAAAGTGGAGTAGTTCAGTATTCTTACCGAAGGTACAAAAAGAATAGACCCGGGCAAAATTGCATAAACTCTTTGAAAAGGTCGGTCGCGACGGCGGATATATCTGTGCCGCATCTGACCACTTCTTTGAGACGCCTATTGAGAACCTTAAAGCATTCGCCAATGCAACAGGAAATTGTGTCCATTGACGCGGCAATATCCAATCCGAACCCAATTATAAAGCAGAAAATACGATAAACTAACGGTTCGATGAAAAGACTCTTGAAAATCTTCCACAAATCGTCTATAATACATTATAAAGGGTCGTAAATTCAGCAGGTTATAACTTTTGGCAGGAGTAAAAGCAATGTCGCCAAAAAATAATACAAAACCAAATCGTTCCTGCTCCGAAAATGAACTGAATTTGGAACAAAGAGCCGGACAGAAATATGCAGCCTATCTAATGTTCTTTGCCTTTATCGTTATAGAAGTCCTTTCATTGAGTATTGAAAGTAAAGCCGGCGAAAACGACTGGTTTGTATATTTGGGCAGCCAGGAAAACAAAAAATCTCCGCGCAAGAACATAAATGCGGCTGAGGCACTTGCACCTTTACCACTTCCGGCAACACCACTGCGAAGGACCGAAAGAAAGAAACCACCACAACCTGATTATCTGGTTGGAAAGGTTATTTGGGGAGAATCTGCCTCTTTCATGGATACCAGCGGCAAAACGATGCAAATTGCCGATTGGAACCTATGTCCTACCGACACAGAAAAGTTTGTAGAAAATGCCCAGGCAATGGATTTGAAATACCATTGGCAGAATACCAATCTCAACGATTTTCACTTTGATCCGAAGAAATTGCCGGCCCTTTTGTTCAGCGGCGTGCGAACGTTAAAACTAAGTGGTGCGCATATCCAGGCTTTACGTGACTACGTATTAAATGGCGGCATGATTATCTGTGATTCGATTGCCGGGTCCCCATTCTTTTATGAATCAGCCAAAAAGATTTTCCTTCAGGCATTTCCAGAATCCCGCTTTCGCACAATACCCGCCGACCATCCACTCTACCATATGATCGTGAACATAGATAAAGTAACTTATCCGGGCAGTAATGGGACATCAAAGCCTTTTATGGAGGGTATTTACATAGGCAGCCGAGTTGGAGTGCTGATTTCAAAATTCGGTTTGGGTTGTGGTTGGAATCGCAATACCGAAAAACTCAAGCAACTTTCAAATGCCGTTTATTATGATGTCAAAAGCGCCAACAATATCGGGACTGACCTGGCAGCATACATCATTGGCTATGCAGAAGTTGGTCTCGTTGAGGGCAGGCCGGAAGTCTTTGCCCTGGCCGACCAGAAAAGACCCACAGATGAATTTGTATTCGCTCAGATCAAACATGAGGGCCTCTGGAACGTGCATCCCGGCGCTGCAACGGCACTTCTTATGAAACTAAGGCAATATACCGCTGTCAGAGTAAATTTAAAACGCGTCGGCGTTAACCTGGGGAAAGATGACCTTTCATCGTATCCATTTCTTTATTTGACCGGACTGGATAATTTTTCTTTTTCACAGCAGGAAGCAGATGCTCTACAAAAATATCTTAATTCCGGTGGTGTGCTCCTGGTCAATAACGGTCTTGGATTAAGTACGTTTGACACAGCAGTAAAGCGCGAACTGAAAAAACTTGTCCCGGATATTACGCTTGAGCTTATTCCAGCCAACCATAATCTTTACGGCAGTCTTTTTGATGCCTCCACCGTGCGATATTCACCATCTTTAGCTAACAACAAACCGCAGTTGAACAATCAGCCATACCTTTTGGGTATCACTATTGATGGCGACCTCAGAATCATTTACAGTCCTTATGACCTCGAGGCCGGCTGGCTTGAAGTATATTACCCACTGATGAATGGCTATGAATCCATTTCATCGCAGCGGCTGGGAATGAATATTATTATTTACATTATGACTCATTAAGGTGGATTTTTTATGTCGGATAAAATTGCATCAACTGTTCAATGTCCGGATTGTGGGAAAACATATAAACTAAACAATGCTTCACCGGGCAAAAAGGCCCGCTGCAGATGCGGCTGTGAATTTGAAATAACCGCCGAAGATGTATATGCAGATGACCCTCGCCAATCCCAAACGTTTACAATTTCCAACGATGAGGCACTGGCAGCAGTCGAAAGGATGCAAAAAGTCAGAGAAGCAATATTAAATGAAGTCGCAAAGGCCATTGTCGGACAGGAAGATGTTTTAGAGCAGGTCCTTGTGGGCTTTTTCGCCGGAGGCCATTGTCTTTTACTGGGAGTACCAGGCCTTGCAAAAACGCTGATTGTGCACAGTCTGGCCCAGACAATGCATCTTAATTTTAAGCGGATTCAGTTTACTCCCGACCTGATGCCTACCGATATCACAGGTACAAATATACTTGAAGAAGACCCTGATACACGACAGCGGTCCTTTACATTTCACAGGGGACCTGTCTTTACAAATGTGCTGTTAGCCGATGAGATCAATCGTACGCCTCCAAAGACACAAGCAGCTCTTCTTGAAGCTATGCAGGAGCACCATGTTACAACAGGTGGCAATACGTATAAATTGCCTTCACCTTTTTTAGTGCTGGCAACGCAAAATCCTCTGGAACTTGAAGGCACTTATCCTCTGCCCGAAGCGCAACTGGACCGTTTCATTCTGTTGATAAAAGTTGATTACCCAAACCTTGAGCAGGAACAGAAAATCCTGATGACAACAACCAGCGGAGACGGTGAAATGCTCAAAAGCCTTATAGATGCAAAATCTGTAATTATGTACCAGGATTTGGTCAGACGGATTCCGGTCAGTGAACATGTGGCAAACTATGCAGCAAGATTATGTCGCGCGACTCGCCCGCAGGGAGACGTCCCCGATTTTGTTACAAAGTATGTACGTTACGGGTGCGGACCCCGTGCCGGGCAGTCCCTGCTTCTTTCTGCCAAGGCGCATGTTGCGATCAACGGGCGCTTCAACGTCTCATGCGAGGATATACGCAGATATGCCTTACCGGTCATGCGTCACCGAGTAATACTTAATTTCGCCGCCGCCAGCGAAGGACTCGATTCAGATGCTATCATCACAAAACTATTAGATACTGTAGCCGAGTCACAGTAAACCAGCATTGATGACTGGAGGTATTCATGAGTGATTTAAGCGAATATCGCTATCTTCCGGCTCATATGGCTGAACGCCTTCGTGGCATTGAAATCGGCGTTCGCAGGCCGATGGATGGTACTAAACAGGGATTACACAGATCACCGGCCTTTGGCTCATCGGTGGAATTCGCTGAGTATCGCGAATATATGCCCGGCGACCCGATTGCTCGAATCGACTGGCCCGTTTACGCTCGCAGCGACCGTTATGTCATCAGGCGTTTTCACGAAGATGTCAGTATACGCTGCTATGTCATGCTCGATATTTCAGGAAGCATGGGCTACAAAGGCAGTGGGACCATGAGCAAAATCGAATATGCCTGCTACCTCGCAGCGGCAATGCTGTTTGTGATGGTACAGCAAAGTGACACATCTTCACTGATAACATTCGATACCAAAATCCGCAGATACTATGAGCCAACCGGTACTTTCACAAGACTCAAACCAATGTTGTTGGGACTTGACAGCATCACATTAAGTAAAGAAGGTGATATTGAATCCGCTCTGCACAGCGCTGCTGAATTAATCAAAGGCAGAGCCTTGGTCGTTATCATTTCCGATTTCCTTGAGGAACCAGAAAAGATCATCAGAGGCATTAACCATCTTTATCATGATGGTAAAGAGGTTACATTGTTTCATGTCATGGATCCCACTGAATTGAACATGAAGATATCAGGCCTTGTTGAAGTAGTATCGATGGAACAAGAGGGCAAACTGGTAGTGGATTTTGGACGAATCAAGGAAAGCTATCTGAGGCAATTGCGTATTCATCTCGACCAGTTACGAACCGGCTGCCAAAGGATTCGTGCAGATTATATCTTCGCTGACACCGGCATGGAAGTTTACGATGCAATCCTGCAGAGGAGGAAAATCGGATGATTTTCTCCGCACCCATTTTTCTTTATCTTTTGCCTTCGGCGGGGCTGCCGATTCTCTTTCACTTTTTTCTCAAGCAGAAAAAACGCCAATTACTTTTTCCGAGCCTGATGTTTTTTTACAAAACCGATCCGAGACTTAATTCTCGTCGCAAGATTCATCAGCTGCTGCTACTTCTGATGCGGGTTCTCTTGATCGCATTTATTTTACTGGCTTTGTCTCGGCCGAGATTTCAAAGCTCTTTGCCGATGGGAGGCAGGATTTCAGTGGTCGCGGTGGTCGATAACTCAGGGTCAATGGGCGACATAGCAAGCGGCGACAAAACCAAGCTGGAATTAGCCATAGAAGGCGCCAAAAGACTGGTCTCTACACTCGGTGAAAGCGCCAAAATGAATGTTGTGACACTTGTTGAAGATTCAGATGTAACATTTGGGGACTTACTGACATCCGACAAAGAATCCTTACTATCTTCACTTGGCAAAATAACGCCAACAAACGCGACAGGAGATGTCCACCGTGCATTGGCAAAAGCTTTCAAACTCCTTGGAACTGATTCTGGTGGAGTCGTTCACGTATTCAGTGACCTTCAGGAATCTGAGTGGGCTGATGAAGCGTTACAATCGGAATCAGCCGGTGACTCGATTAATGTTTTTTTGCATAGAATAGAATCTAAAACTCGTCAGCAAGCCAATGCCGCTATAAGTTCGGTTCAATTTCCGAGACAAAAAGTCCTGCCGAAGCACCCGTTGAAAATCAGCATTGTTTGCAGAAATAACTCAAAAGCAACTGCTAATATTCGGGTCAATTCAATCGATAATCAGGATAATAAGAATACGCAACAAGTTGTGCTCGAGCCCAGCAGAAGTCAAACAGTTGAGGTTGGAGTAACTCCGGATGCTCCCGGTTATCACTGGCTCAGGACATGGATCGAAGGGGACGGTTTTTCTGCGGACAATGAAGCAGGAATAGGTATCTTCTGTGAGCAAACGGCAGCTGTTTGGTTCAGCGGTCAGCCGGAAGAATTCGGCGTATTGCCAACGGCTTTTTCGCCGGATAACTACGGACAGTTCACCGGCATGATTTCGAAATTTGGGCGGATAGATCAAATACCGCAAGCAGATGACCAAAGGCCGATTCTTATTGTGACAACCTGGGAAGAAATCAGGCAAATCAATCAAAACTCATCCACGCTCAGGCAATACGTGGAAAATGGTGGCAATCTTCTTGTTGTGCCTTCATCAAGAAGAATTAGTGCGAAAGGAAAGATACCAACCTGGCTCGGGGCCGATACCAAAACACGCATGTCACATCCTCGTGGAATAAAAATGGAGGTGTTAGAGAAAAAATCGGCTTTCTGGGACCGGATTCGCGAAGCAACGGGAACTATTTCACTGGAAAATGTAAGTGTTTTTACGTCTTATCCGCTATCACTATCAGAGGGATTTATCCCGCTTTTAGGCACAGATATCAAAAGAGTAATATTTGCACATAAAAAACTTGGGCAGGGAAATATCTACGTTAGCGGTACGGCTTTCGACCCACGCTGGAATACATTGCCATTAACTGGGTTGATTGTTGTTATGGCCCAAAGCATAGCTGTGGGAGGAACATCCTTTGAAGAAGATTCAATGCTTTCACTTGTTGCCGGAGAACGCCCAAAGGGCATAGATACCGGTGGCCAGCAAGTTGAGGTACTCTCTCTCATAGGCGACGCGATTGATTGGAAAGGCCAGGCAAATGAGATGCCGGCATTTTCAAAATCCGGCGTCTATCTGGTTAAATCAGGCGATAAAGAATATTGTGTGTCGGTGCGTTCTTCTGAAAAAGAAGGCCTTGAGCAATTTTTGAAAGGCTCACAAGTGCCGGCTTTGGAGAAAATAACACACAGAATAGTCAACTACAATCCCGATGAAGAACTACAGAAGTACCATTCCGGCCAGAGTCGGACATTTGAGCTGTTTCTGCCTCTTATTCTGCTGGCTACTTTTGCCCTGCTTGTAGAAGGCTGGCTGGCAAATCCGGTTAGAGCCATGCGGGAAGAAACAACAAAATCAGGAAGCAAACTCGCAACCGCCCAGCGCAAAGAAGTAAACGATGCCCTTAATGAACCAGATCATGAAGTTCTTATAAGCAGGGGGGCAGAATAATGGAAATGCTTCGATGGCGTACACATCTTCATCCAATCTTAGCCGCGGCGATGATTTTAATTTTGGCCGGGTGGCTGATAATTCTCTATAAACGACAGAGAAGAAGTTACTCATTAAAACAAACTGTGCTTTTATCGCTGCCGAAAGTTTTGATAGTATTGCTGATAATCATGGCTTATTTTGATCCGGTACGAAGTGTGATACAAAAGCCCGGAAAAGACAAAAAAATTATGCTCCTTGTCGATACTTCCTCGTCTATGGACTGCGAAGACGAGCCTGGAACCAGCCGTGCCGAAAGAGCTGATACACTATCTAAGAAACTGACTGAAGAGCTGCACTCTCTCATCGATATTGAAACTTTACATTTCGATATGGATGTGCACAGACCTGAAGAAACTCAACAAGCTACAGAAGAAATTCGAGGAACCGATTTAGGTAAATGCCTCGTTACATTAACGGAGAAAGCGGGCAGTCCAAACTATATGTCAGCAGTCCTTCTTACAGACGGCGGTGACGAATTGATTCAAGATCCAAAACTGCCTCAAGTGCCACTTTACATAACAGGCATGGGAAGTGCCCCTGATTCATGGAATGATCTGGCTATAGCCGAAGTCACCTCTCCGGTACTCGTGTCCGAAAGCAGTAACTTTGAAGTCTCCGCCGACATTCTAACGCGTTTTGCCTCGAAAGACTTCGCCTCAAAAGTCCCGACGGTTCAGGTCCGGCTCGAAGAAAAACAACAGGACCAGTGGCAGGTTCGCGGCTCCGAGTTTGTCCGTCCCGATAGCACAAAAACACGGGCCAAATTTTCCATGCAGGCTCCACCTCAACCCGGAACAAATGAATATCGAATCAGGATTGAAAACACTCCGGGCGAATTATCAAGTTTGAATAACATTCGAAATTTCAACCTGGAGGTACGCAAGGACATACTGCATGTATTGTTTTTCGCTCAGGAACTGGGCTGGGACTTCAGTATGATACGCAAGGAGCTCGCACGCGATCCATCTGTTGAACTGACCGCTCTGTTTCGCATTAGTGAGCAGCGATTTATTGTTCAGGGAAGTCGCCAGAAGGGCGATGAACAGCTTGAAGCAGGTTTTCCAGCATCCAAACAAGTCCTTGATCTATTCAAATGCGTTATCGTGGGCTCTTTTGGCGCCTCACAATGGCACCAGGACCAGTTAAAGGCTTTGTTAGAGTATGTCCGGGACGGCGGAGCGGTAGTATTTTTGGGTGGTGAAAATTCATTCGGTAAAGGCAGATATGGCGGAACTTTGATTGAGCCGCTATTTCCATGGCGGATAAGTAACGCTCAGTCGGAATTTCAAGTCGGACAATTTGCCGTCAACATCCCCACTACAGCTTTTGCTAACAGTATTATTGAGGAAACTGCCAACATCATTTCTCAGTTAAATACAGTTACTGTTGAAAGTGTAAATGTTGAAGGCCCCCTCAAGGAAGGCGCTGTTGCCCTGCTTGATGCTTCAGTTGCAGGCAGGACGGTGCCGTTAGTTTCTATGCAGCGTTATGGCCAGGGACAAACGATGGCTATTGCCACAAACACGCTCTGGAAATGGTGTCGGGCTTCTGATTCGCTTAAAGAAGCATACGGTTACTTCTGGCAACAGGCAGTTAAAAACATGACAGACTGGGAAGAGGGCCAGCGCTTTCTTGCTGTCAAATGGGACCAGAAGCAATACAGTCCTGGTGAAAAAGCCTCAGCTACAATCCGTGTTGCAGGACGCCATGATACCGGCCAACTGCATCTGAGGGCCGAAACGAAAGTAGAAGGAAAATCCACACCGATATCTGTCGAGCCAATAGCCGGACGTGAAAACACCTTCACTGCTGAAATGAATTTTGCCAAAAGTGCTCAATACCTTTTCGAATTACAGGCCTTCCTCGGTGACCAGGCCCTGGAATCTTATAACAAGACGATTGTGGTGGGAACAAGCCTGAACGAAGGTGCTAATCTGGAAGTGGACCATGCTTTTCTCAATAACCTGGCCATTCAAGCCGGCGGCAGGTATTTTCCCGAAACCGAATTTGAAAATATAATTGGAACTCTAAGGAGCCAGATTTTAAGCCGGGTCGTTAGTCTGGAGATTCCACTGATTGAAGATAATTATATCTACATTCTTATTTTTATTGCCATTCTGATTCTGGAGTGGACTATTCGACGAAGAATGAATCTCATATAAAACAGGATCGAATATAATGAGCAAACACAGACAATTTTCTTCTGTTATCAAACGACTGGAAATCCTGGTTTTATTACTTGTGTCAGGCGAATCGACACTCGCTCCGGTATCTGCAAGAGAAGCTGCGGTTTATTTCTCTGACGGACAAGTTCTGACAGGAAAGGTTTCACTGACTTCTGGTCGCAAATTCAAGTTGAATATCCCAAAGGCGGGCAAGATCAAAACTACGGATATGGTAACCGGAGAAGATGTGCAGTACGGCAAGGTCCGGCAGTTTACTTTCGAACCAATCAGGGAAATCCGTTTATACCCGAGCAAGGAAGAAATGCGGCAGGACTGGAAATTTATAGAAAAGACCAAATACGATGAAAAAACAGCAAAAGCTGATTATACACCAGCCAAAAAGGCCTTCTGGGGCCAGTTCTACCCGCTAAGATATCTTTCTTCTACGGTTATTTTTAACAGTGGTGAAACGCTTGAAGGACATCTTTACAGTGTGACGATTTATCTCGAAACCGAAAAGAAAACACACAGATTTATTTTGCGCAGTAAACAGCGAGGCGAGAAAGGCACCACGCTGGATGACCTTATTTACGTCACAAAAATTAAAATGCTGGATGAAGGAAAAGACATTGCCACAAACATTACCGTAAAATTTACAGAGATGACCTTCGGGCCGAATGATTTGGTACAGGCGGTGACACGAGATTCATTAACGCCGGTGCCGACCGAACGAGGTGAAAGCCCCGACACCTTTATTGTGAAATCAACTTTTGGCGAAGATTTTTATTTAGCTGTTAAAAAAGACGAAAATTATATTGTCGGCTGGCCTCAAACACAGGACGAAAAACTATTTGCTCTTGCCCAGGACCATATCAAACGCCAGCGGGATTTCTATAATGACAAAAAACTCCTTGGAGTCATAAAGAGCAAGGACGGGCGAGAGGTTCTGACGCTTGTTAATCTTCGACGACGGTTCGCACCTACCCACTTTGGAAAAATCGGTGGAGAATGGGACAAGGAGTTGGGCACTGTTGTGGAGCCATGGCGGCTGAGCATCTGGAGATGGAAATATGACCAGGTCAATCAGCAGATGCTGCTTTCTTCACGCGGTACTTTTTTCCGCATCATCTTCCTGCCCGAGGACCCTACGCCCAAGGCTTTTATTTCCGAAAAACTCTGGCAAATGCAGCGCGATAATAACACTGTCTTTGTCGGTAAATCCGCTATAAATAATGATGCGAGAATCAAACCATGAACAGTATAAATACTCAAGAAGATGACAATGTTCGCCAGCTAATACTCAAAACTCGCAATCTTATGCTCACGAGCCGATTGCTCTGGGGGCTGCTGGTATGGCTGGTAATCAGCCTGGGAATGTGGCTTGTCCTATTTATGATGGATAATCTTTTGCATCTTCCGGAAGGATTGCGTCTGGCTTTGTCACTGGGCGGCCTTGGTGTAATGATATTTGAATTCTGGCATTTTTTGCTCCTTCCTATCATCCGCATCGACAGACTCGAATCCATCACATTATTTCTGGAGGATAAATTTTCAATCCCCGAAAATATGCTGATAAATGCGTTGTGCTTCGAATCGACATTGCTTAGTGACAGGGAAGAGCCTTTTGCTCATAAAACTATTGAAACAGGCTCGGCAATGATGGCTGAAGCAAATGTTAACGAATTATGGCAGTTCAAAAGATTAGGTCGATGGTTAACGGCACTACTGATTATTATCATTTTGTGGGTGATTTACGGCCTGAGCCCGGGACAACAAGTTGCCAACGCATTTATGCGGTATGTCAGGCCGTTAGGAGATGTCCCTCCTGCCGGCTCGGTGGTTCTGAATGTAACACCTTCCAAAGACATTTTCCTGGCAGAAGGAGATGATTTGGAGATAAATGTTAAAGTCGCAGGACTTAAAGGCGATAAATCACTACTCAAATATCCCGAACTTGTGTGTGCACAGGCAAGCGATTATATTAGTAACGAGAAAGGCGATAATAAAAGCACAACAATGCAATTGTCAACAGAAGGTAACAATAGCTATAGTCATACCTTCAAATCCGTAGACGAGTCCTTTGCTTTTCGGGTTTTTGCAGCAGATACATATACTCAAAGCGTCAAGGTGACCGTGAACAGGGTTCCTCGCATCAGGGAATCCGAGTTTCAAATTATTCCTCCTTCATATACCGGCGGGGAACGTATAAACACTCTCGGTCCGCCTGAGGCTTTATCCGGTCCCGCCGGCTCTGAGGTAGTCATAAATGTAAAACTGGATAGAAGTGCAGAAGAACTCTGGTACAAGGGTACGGGGGACTGGGTTCGCTTTGAGAATAATAATGGGCTATGGACAGCCAAAACAAAGCTGCAGCAGTCAGGGACCTACAAGATAGAGGTTAAGGCCAGAGGATTCGAGCAGAGAATAGGAATTGCCGAAGGGCCAATACTTGCACAACAGGACCGACGGCCTGAGGTGGAATTTGTTACATCTGAACTCAACCGCAGGGTCATTTTGGGCGATAGATTAAGACTTGACATACGGGCTTACGATGATTTCGGAGCCAAACGGATTTATGTAACACATAAATCGACAAGAAGCGACAGTTCCGAAACAAAAATCAAAAGCTGGGATTACAAGGGCCCTCCCGGGAAAACGGAATCACTTGAGACTCTACTTTTATCAATTGATGCAAGTTTATTCAAACCTGGCGGCAGTTATGTTCTGGAAGCGTTCTGCGAGGATTTCAGCCCAGCAGGGAATATCGGCAGGTCCAAGCCGTTGACGCTGCAAGTTAAATCTCTGGAAGAAATGACAATATCTGAGGACGACCCAAATAGTGACGCTTTTGCAGAACTTGACAAAGCAATCCAAGCCCAGCAAACAGCCCTCGGTGTTACTGCAAACTTAATGGCAAATCTTGCGGATGTAATAGATACAAAACGAAGTAAAGAAGAAAATCGCGACTCTCTCAAGAAACATTTGTCACAGATGGACCAAAAACAAAAGAAAGTTGGCGAGCATATGACTCGGGCATGGGATCTATCTATTGAACCCAAACCGAGTTTTGTCGTCCGGCTTATCGAGCTACGGAATAATGAGCACGCAAGGATTCTGGAGAAAATAGAAGAAACCGGATCAGCAAAGCAAATTGATGAAAGTTCCAGCTCACATTTACTCAAATTGGTCGAGAAGCAGCAGGTTTACCTGCTTGATGAACTTCTCGCTCTTAAAGGCATTGTAGCCAAAAAAAGCGAGGCTGAAGCAGAGAAGGCCATGGCCGAGCTTTTAGGCGAGAAGGACGATTCGCTAAGCCCGACACCGGAAGAAACACTGGAAAATACCATCAAAGAACTCGATGAGTTCATCAAACGGCAAAAAGACATAACGCACGAACGGCAGAAGATTCTTGATCAGCCTCCGGAGGATTTTTCTGAAGACGACGAGCAGTTACTGGAAGATTTGGCGATAGACCAATCGAAACTTGCCGAAATCCTGGCGAAAATCGTTGATGACCTGAGCAATATGAATCTCCTGGATTTTGGTGACGACCAAATGGTGGAATCGATGAAGAGTATCTATGAGCAGGCCGATGAATTAGCCGATAAAGCCGAAGAAGCTGCGGAAATGCAACAAGAAAGAGTAGATGCGCATCGTTTGGAAACCGAAACAGTCGAAATGGCCGAAGAACTCATGATAAACTGTGAAGCCACCCTTGGATTTTACGACAACATACAGTTTATTGCGGAAATACCCGAAGATGAACAATTGGTTGCACCACTAGCCGAATTGCCGTCGGAACTGGAAGACCTGGTCGGTGATTTAATAACCTCGGAAGAAGAAATGCGGCCGGAGGTTGAAGATATTGGAAGCTACCTCAATTCCCTGGACCATACCGCAGGGCCTGTTGCTGACGGGACAATAAGCAGCACCAGCGCCAAGGGTAAAACCGGAGACCAGAGGCCGGAAGATAATATTATCGAGGGAAGAAGCGGCGCGGGTCGAAGCGGCATGTCCGATGGACAACTTGTCGAATCTGTTGCCAAGGACCTCCAGCAAAATGAATACGGTCTGCGGGAACGTGTATCCAATACGCCTCTGGAAAGTGGACAGGTTGAAGATCAAGATGTTGGGGCAGCAACTGGAGGGACCGGCCTTGGCAAAACTACCGACAGCACTACACAGTTCGGCATGGGCGGAAAACTCCCACCGAAGGTTCTGGAAATGATGCAGGAAACTCTACAGACACAGCAAAATATCAGGCAGGCATCACAGGATTTAGTAGCACAACTCAAGCGTCACAATCTTTCGCCCACTGAATTGGAAAACTCAATTCAAGCAATGAAAAGACTGGAAGAATCTATCGAAAGAGCGGATGGGATCGCAATAAACAGTGCTTACAACGAGACCGTCGACTCCCTTAAAAAGTCGCACAGTGCGGTAGGCAGGCAAGTTGCAATGCAGTATACTACGGATAATGCTTTGGCAAAAAAACTTCAAAATATGATTTCCAGGATGCAAACGTTAAACTTCAAGGGATATAATCATATGGTCAGTGCATATTTTGAAGCCCTGGCGCAAAAGGAAAGTCAAGACAAATCAACTGACCAGAAATGATAAACCCTGTCATTTTCAACAGCTTAACAATTATGATTCGCATTGGAAGAACAAAAGATATAATGACAAAAGTCCACGGATACATCAGATATTTTCTACTTTCCACTTTTATAGTTTTGCCGGTTTCTACTAATGTCCGGTCACAGGAATCTCGCACTTCAATTCCCTGGCACATCAAAGGCGCCGCAATACGATTTCGTATTGAAAAAGACGATGACTACTCACTCATTCCGAATGTTTCGCTTCTGGACATTGAGCCAGATAAGAAATCAGCAAATGTGAAAAAATGGATAGAAAAGAACAGATGGAATGAGAGGCGTCGAATCAACGGAAGGCTTCACCAAAACTTGCTACCATCTTTTGGCTCCAGTCCTATGATTTATAACCTCCATAAAGACTTCACACACTTTGTCGCAAGAGCCGGATTCATTGATGGTGCCGATCCTAACGCTTCGGTCAGTTTTGAATTGTATGCCGATAAGAGGCTTTTTTTCAGGACCGGCCCGCTCACAATGCAAAGGCCCCTGGTTGAAATCAATGCTGCAATACCAGCTCGAACAAAACAGCTTAAACTCGTAACAAAAGCACCTGATAACAAATATTATCGCTGGGCCAAGTGGATAGATCCCGGATTTATGCTCAGAGGCCAATACCCAAATGTTTCCTTAGTGCGTATCTATGCACCCGGGTACAATCTGGAAGATTTCGTTCCGGAAATATTGGCCACCAGCAGCGGTGACAGAGTCAACAGCCGGATTCTGTTCGTCCAACAGGGTGAACCGATGGATATACTTTTTGAGAGCCCCAAAGCCAGTCCGAGCTACCTGGTTTACCTCGTGCCCAAAGACCGGTATAGACAATCGAGTTCACCGTGGCAGGGACAGGCGGGACTCGTACTCGAAACAAAATGGACAAAGAGAGGCTTCCAGCCATCTGACAGATTGCCACAATTCATAGAGGCTTTCAATAGTATCGATGAACCGGTAGGCCGCAGTCTGGTCGACAATATCCACCATTCGTTTCCCATTCACAGGATGCCGGAATATAACAAAAACAATTCTTCGATGGAGAGCGGGTTTGGACTTTATTATTATCAAGGTTTTTTCCAGGTGAACAAGAACGGCAAGTACATCTTTGCCACGATTTCACGATGGGATTCTTATTTAATTATCGATGACAAACTGGTGGTGAGCTGGCCGGGAAAACATGACATACCCGGGGGCATTCGAGGTGAAAAACAAGGGAGTGTGTCGCTCCAGCCCGGCATACATAAACTGGAATATTATCACTATAGCCCGTGGGGAAGAATGTATTCCGTAGCCGCATGGAAAAAACCCAATGAAAAATTAAGGGTAATGACAAGGGGAGATTTCGTTCCCGTTGGTCGATATAAAGCCACTTCCAGCGGTTTCAATGACCCGAACAAAGTCCACGCTGGTTTTGAATGGTCAACCATCGACGATTTCCGCCTCGAACAGACTGGTCCTTCTTTCGTTGCGATGCGGTTCAAAGCCGTCAAACCAGCGGGTAGCAAGTATTCTTACCGCTGGACTTTTGATGATGGAACAATCGCAACAGGGGATACTATCGATCACGTTTTCTTACGACCTGCACTACGAAAAGTACAACTCAGAGTATCGTTGGAAGACAAACTCCTGGCTCAGGCTGTCCATGACGTCTATGTCCACGGCTTGTGGGACAAATGTCTCACAGATTCAAGCAATATAGATTTCTTTGATAAAATCATACAGGAACGGAACCTCGACAAAGCTCCGGCGGATGACCTTATAAATCTGTTTACTATGGCCGAAGAGGCCGACCGACCTGATTGGAAGAAGCTCGCTACCGCAGTTCTGGGTGATAGCTTAGCCAGGCTGGTGCAGGAATCCGACAATACGGAGTTCATCTTTGACTTCGGTCAGTACCTTTATTCCACCGAGCTTAGAAATTACGACAAGGCCCTGGAACTCTTCGGCCTTATTCAGAAAAAATCGAGCTTTGCCAAGTCTGTTCACCAAAAAGCTATGATTTATCAGGCGGAAGTTTTGACAAAGTATTTCGGAAAAAATCAAGAGACCTTAAAAATACTCAATCAACTTCAGATACAAAAGCTTACCAATAATGATTTAATTCGTCGGGCGACAACGACAAAAGCCCTGGCGATGCTGGCGTTGGGGCAGACAGAGGCAGCTATTGAGTTGATCCAGCAGCTCAATGCATCTTCACAATCCGCAAACAAGGTAAATCAGGAAATTAAACATTCAGGGCTAATGAGACACGCAAGACTTTTAGCTGAAAATCAAGATGACCCGAATCAACTGGATTATGCAATGGCAAATATTGAAACAATCATCACCGAAGATCCTCTGAAGGTCATTTCGCCAACTATAAATCTTATAAAGCTCGATATATATCTGGCAAGGAAAGAATTTCAGGTTGCATTTTATTTGACCGAGAGACTCGAAGAATTGCAATTGAACGGTTATGACAGGGCCCAAATTCTTTCCCATCAGGTTATGGCCACGTGCGGAATGAAAGACATGGAAAAAGCCAAATCTATTTACGCTCAACTAAGCAACGATTATCCTTACAGCCCGGCCGTGGCAGAGGCAAAAAAAGCCATTATCCAGACATTCGGGCAGTAATAAGACATCCGAAACAACTCCGAGAACACAAAGTATATAAAGCCAGGATTTGGCATTTACGAAATCCAGAATAAGAATAAGATACTTGTAAGAGGGAGTAAATATGAAGATAAAGTAAGATATTTTTCGCACTTTCGTAATTGACATAAAAACAGTTCTTTATCTGGTCAATGGTAAATAAAACGATTATTAACCAGTTGATCAAAGAAAGGACACAGTTATGCAGAACAGTAATTCGGCAGAAGAGGCGAAGAACTTGAACAGAGTTATCATAATTGATGAGGTGCAGATCAAAAATCATCTCGGCTGCGATTTTTTACATGGTTAGTCACTCGGAGTGTAGCCAAGTTTTCCCCATACGGCCTTCTGGACCTTGTGCAAATCCTGACTGCCCGTCGAGCGAGATGGATCACCATGACGGGCAGTGCCTTGCCAGTAGCTGTATTCCATCCTGGCAATCTCAATTGTACGCGGATCTTTCCACTTCCAGTATTCACTGTGTCCGTCTGCGAAAGAAAAGTTAGTTCCGTCACCATGCCTGGCCGTGATCTGGTCCCACCATCGTTCCTGATCGTACCATATCGTCCAGCTCGCAGGGCTCAAGCGGCCTTCATCGAGAAAGACAGCACGACTGCCCGGTCTGCGAATCTGCATCCTGTTTTTGACTATCTGGTCATCAGCACCGGGTATTGCATCATAACCATTCATAGCATCAACGACAGCATACGTCACTACCTCTCCGCGTATGCCGGTCGGGCACTTGTAGAGATTGATGTTCGGACAGTAAGGATACAGCAACCCTGTTGTGATACCATTGATTCGTCGCTCTTCCGAAGCGCTTCGACCGGGCCAGTACACCCAACAGGTGCCGTCCTTGTTGTGGCTGCCGGTGCTTGTGTTGCCGTTAACCATCTTACCGTCGTTATCGTCGGCATAAACAATCCACGCAAGCGCCATCTGCTTGAGATTATTAAGACAGGCTGCACGTTTGCCCTGCTCCCTTGCACGATTTAAAGCCGGTATCAAAATTGTCATCAATATCGCAATGATAGCAATGACAACCAGAAGTTCTATTAGTGTAAAGGCTCTTCGTTTTTGCAACATGCTATCCTGTTTTTCTGCTGTTGTTTCTTTGACTGTTTATCAGGATGCGCAAAATCACCTTCTTGCTCGCAGGTTATCCCAATTTCCAGGGTTCTCGGTACTTGTAGTGCAGCAGGTTATTAGCTTTTTTATTATTGATAATCCTTTCGCTCTTCGGGTCCCAGTCAATTCGAGATTTTGTTGCCAGTGCGATATTCGCAAGGTGAGCAAACGTTGTAGAGCGGTGTCCGGTTTCCATATCGCAGTTGGTTTTCCGGCGGCTCTTGAGGCAATCAACAAAATTACGAATATGCTGGACGGTAAGATCGCCGTCGATTTGTTTGGCTTCCGCCGGTTCGATTTGCGGCTCGGAGTCCTGGAATTGCCCGCCCCGTGTTGGGACGATCTTGTAAGCCGAATCCCGTGTCCCGCAATAAAGATTGCCGAGTGTGCCGCGCAGCTCGATTTCTCCTTCCATTAAAGCATCGCCGCCGCTTGCTTCGTATTGGCCGAATATCAACAGAATCCCCGAAGCCAGCTCGAAAATCACCTCCATCGTATCCGGGATGGTTCGATCATCGTCAACGGCAAAACGCCCGCCATGCGCCGATATCGACACGGGCGCCTCTTCTCCCAATACCCATCGCATCGCGTCACAATAGTGCACGCCCCAGTTAGCCATCTGGGATGAATAGGACTTCCACCAGCGGAATTTGTACAAGACAAGATTATCTTTGTAAGAACGTTTTGGTCGAGGACCGAGCCACATGTCCCAATCCAGCCCTTCAGGCGGAGTCGTGTCGGGACACCTGCCTATCCCGTTTGGATGCATGTTGCTGATGCGATAGGCCCGGCCAACCGTGACCTTGCCGATCTTGCCCGCCTGGATGTCCCCAACTGCCTGCATGTATTCTTTCGATGAGCGCCGATGGAGGCCGACCTGCACGACGCGATTGTAGCGTTTTGCCGCTTCGACCATCTTTCGGCCTTCGACGACGGTAACCGACAAAGGCTTCTCCACATAGACATCTTTCTCGGCCTGACAGGCCATTATGGCCTGGACAGCGTGCCAATGATCGGGCGAAGCGATAACAACTGCATCGATGTCTTTGCGGTCAAGCAGGCGCCGAAAATCCTTGTACCGTGCTACGTTACTGCCCAGTTTTTCTGTCATTTTCGGAACCCTGCTGCCCAAAGATTCTTTAAGCTTTTTGTCCACCTTAGAATAGTCCCTCATCAGATACGGCTCGTACACATCACAAAGGGCCGCAACATCGACATCATCCTGTTTCAGAAAGCCATTGAGAAGCTGTGTCCCGCGGTTACCCACGCCGATAAAGCCCACTCGAATTTTGTCATTAGCGCCGCGTGCAGTCCGAATTACTGGAGCACCTATAACATTTAGTCCCAACGTCACCGCCGCTGCCGACGCGGTCGATTTCATTAAAAACCTTCGCCTTGTCGTTTTTTCCTGATTTTCGTTCATTTCTGATCTCCGAAAGTGCCCCCATTATTATCAAATTTGATCCAATAAACAATTAGCGTTTATGCTTTACTTGTTCTTCCCAGTTCTTTAACAGCGTTTTTAATTTTTGCACATCTTCTTGTCGCCTACTAATGAGGTTATTCTTTTCAGCAGGGTCTCGTTCGAGGTCGAAAAGATATTCCTCAAAATTGTCACCTTCCTGCGACAAGATATATTTCAAAGAGCCGTCCCGCACAGCTTTCCTGGTCCGTTCTCCTCTTCGAGCCCGCCAGAAAAGTGTGCGTTTCTGAACAGGCTGATTGTTTTCTATCGCCTCTAAAATATCTATCCCGTCGAATGTGCGATTTTCGCGTGGTCTGGCACCTGCCGCCCTGACAATAGATCTGGAAAAATCCATTGTCATACAGGGTTGGTTCGATACCATACCCTTAGAAAACACGCCAGGCCATTTTACAATGCACGGGACTCTTATGCCACCCTCAAAAAGATTGCCTTTATAACCGGAGAAAGGCAAATTATCACCGGTCTTGTTGGCACCGTTATCGCTCATAAAGATGACCAGGGTGTTATCCGCAACTTTTTTCTGCTCTAACGTCTTTAATATCTTCCCGATACCCTCATCCATACGCTCGACCATAGCGGCGTAAGTTGCTCGAGAGCCTTTGTTATAGTCAGTTTGCGGAACAGGTTCAGGCTTCTTATCATCGGGTCCTTGATAGGGCGCATGGGGAGCATTGTATGCAACATACAGGAAGAAGGGTGAATCCTTTCGACGTTCAATGAATTTAACCGCCTCATCGGTAATCAGGTCTGTGAGGTAACCTTCACGCTTAATGGGCTTGTCATTTAGATAAAGGGCTGGTTGACCTGTATATTCGCAGTGGTGGAAATAATCAACGGCTCCACCAACCGGCCCAAACCAGAAATCGAAACCATGCCTGAGAGGAAAGAATTTCGGCTCATATCCGAGATGCCACTTGCCGCAGATTGCTGTTGCATAGCCTGCATCTTTGAGCATGCGGGCAATTGTTGTCTCTTGCACAGGAAGGCCGAGCGCGTTCGACTGGCGCAACCTTACCGCATCATCATAGCGACCCACATTACCTATACCGAGGGCACATTCAAGGCCACCAACACGATGTTGATAACGGCCCGTCAACAGGGCGGTTCTGGTTGGGGTGCATTCGGGAGCATTGGCATAAAAGGTAGTAAATTTGACTCCCTCAGATGCCAGGTTGTCCATAGCCGGCGTGTGAATATCGTTGCATCCATAACATCCCACATCACGATATCCCAGATCGTCGGCCATAATAAGAACAATATTGGGCTGTTGCACATCCCGAGAATCACTGAAATGGCATCCGGGGCAAATAGCCGCCAGCGCGGTGAATCCTGCAGATTGAGCTAAAAACTGGCGCCTTGTAATTGTCTTTGCCATGATAATACTCCTTAAAATAACTACATAGAATTTGCCTTGCAGTATTTATTATAAGATTGCCTTATGACATCGAAAAGCCTTTTTTTTTCAGTATTAAAAAGTTGACGTGACTAACGGCTTCAAAATAGGTGGACAGACTTTTGACGCCAAGTTATAATCGGGCCGAGTTTTTCGTATTTCTGTCTATTTTTTAATCTTATCCAACAGAGGATTTTAATGAAGGCTTTAGTTTACACAAAACCATATATTTTTGAATATTCGGATTTCCCCGACCCGGTGGTCGCCGATGATGACGTGCTGATCCGTGTCAAGTCCTGTGGGATTTGCGGCTCGGACGTCCACGGCTTCACAGGTAAGACCGGCAGGAGAATTCCCCCTTTGATTATGGGCCACGAGGCGGCCGGCATTGTCGAGGAGGTCGGCAAAAATGTGAGTGGTTTTGGAAAGGGCGACAGGGTCTGCTTTGATTCAACCGTCTATTGCAACAAATGTGATGCCTGCCGTAAAGGTTACTTTAACCGCTGTGAAAAGCGGCAAGTCTTAGGCGTCTCCATCCCGGGATCGAGGAGACATGGCGCATTTGCCGAGTATGTTGCGGTACCGTGGTGGATCGTCTCGAAGATTCCGGACCACCTGTCATTCGTTAATTCAGCTCTTTTGGAGCCTGCATCGATAGGTACCCACGCCGCCAACAGGGCACCCATATCGACTGACGATACGGTTGTAGTCATCGGAGCAGGGACAATAGGTCTTTTCATTTTGCAGGCCTGCAGGCTCAGAGGAGCAGAAAAGATTATTGTCGCCGATATCGATGAATCTCGGCTTGATATCGCAAAGAAGCTGGGGGCGGATAAGCTTATCAATCCTCTGAAGTCCGATCTGCAAGCAACGGTTCTTAAGGAAACACAAAACAAGGGGGCCGATGTTACTTGTGAGGCCGTCGGTTACGCAAAGACCTTCGGTGATGCCATTTCAATAACAAAGACGGGCGGATATATCGTTGCAATTGGTAATCTGGAAAAAAAAGCCGAGTTTAATCTACAGGAACTGGTTTCCAGAGAGCTTACTTTCACGGGTTCATACGCAAGTTCAGGTGAATTTCGCGATTGCATAGAATTAGTAGCTTCGGGCAAAATTAATGTTGAGCTGTTAATCAGTGATATTTTGCCGTTAAAAGAAGGCCCGGGAGCTTTTGACAGATTGCTTAAGGCTGAGGAAAAGTTACTGAAAATTATTTTGGAACCATAAAATCTCAGGAAGTTGAATATGTTGGATATTTTTGACCTTTCAGGCAAAGTGGCAATTGTAACCGGAGCCAGCCGCGGCCTTGGCCAGTACTTCGCCAGGGCACTTGCCGGAGCCGGAGCTGATTTGGTGATTACCAGCCGGACATTATCGAGCCTGACCGAATTCAAGCAGGAAATAGAATCTCTGGGCAAAAAGGCATTGGCTATTGAACTGGATGTGCTCTCGCAGAGCGATATTGAGAATATGGTTCAGAAGGCCATAAAAGAATATGGGAAGATTGATATTCTGGTTAACAACGCCGGCTTGAATATTCGAAAGCCAAGCGTAGATTTCTCCATGCAGGATTGGGACACTGTCCTGGACACTAATCTCAAAGGCAGCTTTTTCTGTGCTCAGGCAGTTGCAAAAGAGATGATAAAGCAAAAATACGGCAGAATAATAAATATGGGTTCTTGTACCTGTGTTTTCGGCATGGAGGGAATCGCACCTTACACCGCAAGCCGGGGAGCTATCCTGTCGATGACCAGGAGTCTGGCCGTGGAATGGGGCAAGTTCGGGATCACAGTCAATGTGCTGGCTCCCGGCTGGTTCAAAACAGCACAAAACGCAGTCTTATATGAGAATAAAGAATGGTTAGATTATATCAACAGCCGCATCCCTCTAAATCGAGTAGGTCACCCAAATGACCTTGACGGAACGGTTGTCTTTTTAGCCTCGGATGCTTCTGAATATATTACAGGCCAGATAATATTGGTTGATGGAGGTTTCACCACGGGAGCAACAAAAGCAATAACTTGAGAATATTAGGGAAGTTCTTTATTCTATAGGCCAAAGTTGATATCAGTGTTTGTAGAACATATAATTTATAGTGCATGAAACTCGCAAGGAGATAAACATGGACTTAAGAGGCATCGTCCTTGCCGGCGGCACAGGTTCACGACTTATGCCGCTGACAAAGGTTACAAATAAACACTTGCTTCCAATAGGACAAAAACCAATGATTTTTTACCCTATTGAAAAACTGACAGCTATCGGCATTGTGGAAATCCTGATTGTAACCGGCGTCGAGCACATGGGTGA
>Ga0307378_10001915_pt1 | contig 32888 bp, 25 predicted proteins | sample UN1MG_FD_202238 | JGI IMG/M metagenome (GOLD analysis project Ga0307378, IMG submission 202238) | Soil microbial communities from Risofladan, Vaasa, Finland - UN-1 | ecosystem: Environmental > Terrestrial > Soil > Coastal area > Acid sulfate soil | place: Finland: Risofladan, Vaasa | collected... | reverse complement strand
GAAGAGCACGAAGATAAAACGACAAGAAGAGTATAGCCTTTGATGAGTTGTCCAGGCAAGCGATCGGCTTGGCTATTGGAATTCATAGAGAGTGAAAGCCTGTACTTTAAAAACTTTAATCTCTTCGTGGTCTTCGTGCTCCTTCGTGCTCTTCGTGTCCTCAAAAAATTAACGGTTAACCAAATCTGTCCGCCCCTGAACCCTCTCACCCAGGGGAGAGGGAGAGTTACATCAGGAGATGTCAGCCCCGGCTTCTTTATTTGCCTTTTTGCTTTTGATGCGTGCATCCTTGACCTGTGCGCGAACCCTACCGGCAGAGACGGCCATTACGATAGATTGCACTGCGTTTATTTCATCGTCGGTTATTCCCTCTTTCCTGGCCACGCCAAGAAAATGTTCGATTCAATGGGAACATCCGAGTGCCATAGCTGTGGCTATAAAAAGCAGACGTGTTGTTTTGGATTCCAAAATTTCATTGTTCTGGACTGATTCATGGAAATCCTGAAAAGCTTTTTCTACTTTTTCCAATGACATAATTTTCCCCCTTACTGAGAGCCTGTTCCAAAAATAGAGCTACCAAGAGCTATAATATAGGTTGGGTTTAATATTACTATGACTATTGCCCATAAGCAATAAAATATAAGTGATTTAAAATTTCCGCTCGTTCCGATCCTGCTCGTTCTGCTCCTTGAAATGGGTCATCCCATGAGGAATATCCTGGAGGATATCCCCGGGTAGTTACTGTAAAAAATGCGTGTTTTTTGTTGATAGTACGGTTTGTTATTGTTATAATAGATTGAATATAAAAAAAATAAATTTAAACTAAAGATAAGATATAATTTAATAAATAATAGTAAGCATAGTTATGTTGTCGTATTAAATTTTTAGTATATTTATATTAAGACCAAAGTAATATACTGAACAAATTAAAACAGTTATTGACATAGTTACTCAATATCAGCAGTAATGTTATTACTTATTATTGCAGCAGTTAAAGGTAAAAAGGATGAAAGAAGAATATACGTATAAGAGAAGAAACCAACTCATCAGTCTATTCCTTATTTTCGTACTGATAACTGTCGGAATAAATTATTCCAATATTTCCCTATTGAAGAACTGGTATTGGGAATATGAGCCATTACACGTTGCTTTGGAAATTTTTGGAGCACTATCCGTTATCTTAATGGCACTTGTGCTGCTTCAGAGAAAGCAGGAAAAAGAGAGAGGAAGATTTGTCTTTATCGTTCTGGGATTTTTTAGTATGGGTATTCTTAATATTTTTCATGCGATTTCCTCGCCAGGAGACAGTTTTATCTTTTTGCAAAGTATGGCAGGTTTGGCTGGTGCTCTTTTTTCCTCTCTTATCTGGGTACCCCGCTCTGTTGAGGCTGACCGATATATTTTCCAGAAAAAGGGAATTCTCTGGCTGGTAATTACGTTATCTCTATTATTAGGGACTTGCACATTCATATTGCCCGAAATAATGCCAAAGATGCTTTACCGGGGTGAATTTACTATTACTGCTATCTTGATTAATCTTTTGGCAAGCGCGCTCTTTCTATCCACAGGATTATATTTTTTACGGGACTTTTATCGCTCAGGTAATTTTGAATCTTACTTGTTCGCCTGTCTATACGGCATTTTTAGTCTGGCCAGTTTATCGGTTTTTCCTTCCGTACTTTGGAATGGAGAATGGTGGGCATGGCACCTGCTCCGCCAGGGAGCTTACCTAATATCATTAGGATTTATTGTTCACTGGTATTTAAACATAGTCGCCGAGCAAAAGCGGGATAAGGAGGCATTACAAAAACGGACCTATGATCTTGGTGAGCGGGTTAAGGAGCTCAATTGCCTTTATGCCATTTCCAAGATTATAGATAAGCAAGACATTTCATTGGGGGAGGCATTTCAGGGTATTATTAATCTTATTCCTCCTGCCTGGCAGTATCCGGAAATCGCGTGTGCCCAAGTGATTCTGGAAGGTCGGGTATTTAGGACGGACAATTTCAAAGAGACTATTTGGAAGCAAAGCTCTGATATTATCGTATATGGTAATCAAATTGGTACGTTGGAGGTCTTTTGCCGGGAAGATAAACCGGAAGAGGATGATGGGCCATTCTTAAAGGAAGAGAGACACTTGATTAATGCTATTGCCAGGCGGTTAGGAGAATTAACTGAACAGAAAAGAGCTGAGGAAAAAATCAAGGACCTGGCAAAGTTCCCTTCGGAAAACCCGAATCCTGTATTACGTGTTACAAAGGATGGCAGACTCTTGTATGCCAATGCCGCCAGTTTGGAGCAATTAGCTGAATGGAACAGCGGGGTTGGAAAATTGATGTCAGGCGAATGTTACCGGATGATTATGCGGTCCGTTAACTCAGGCCAAAATATGCTAGAGGAATTTACGGTTAAGGACAGGGTTTTTTCGTTCGTGATTGCACCTGTGGCTGACACTGATTATGTCAATTTATACGGAAGAGATATCACTGATCGTAAGCGTGCGGTGGAAGAGTTAAAAAAATATAGATCTCACCTTGAGGAATTGGTGAAAGAGCGTACTGCTGAATTACTATCCACGAATGAGCAACTTCAGCAGGAAATTATCGAGCGCAGGAAGGTGGAAGAAGAATTGCAAAAAGCCCAAAAGCTCGAATCTCTCGGTGTTCTTGCTGGCGGTATTGCTCATGATTTTAATAACTTATTAGCCGCTATCATTGGGAATCTGTCTCTTGTAGAGCAGTATGCAAAATCCGGAGCCAGCATTTTTGAAGTATTAGGTGATGCAAAAAAAGCGTGCTACAGGACAAAAGAATTGACTAGACAATTGCTTACCTTTTCCAAAGGTGGAGCTCCGATTAGGGAAATCGCTTCCATCTCGGAACTGGTAAAGGAAGTGGTAACCTTCTCTCTCAGAGGTTCCAAGGTAAGGTGTGAATTTGATCTGGCAGATAATCTTTGGCCTGTTGAAATTGATGCAGGGCAGATAAGCCAGGTTATCAATAACTTAATTATCAATGCCAGCCAGGCCATGCCCAGAGGTGGAATAATCAGGTTATGTGCTGAAAATATCATTATGAGAACAGATGATATTGTACCATTGAAAAAGGGAAAATATGTAAAGGTATCCATAAAGGACCAGGGAATTGGTATACCAAAAGAACATTTATCAAAGATATTTGATCCGTATTTCACCACCAAAGAAAGAGGGAGCGGCCTGGGGCTTGCTATTAGTTATTCAATCGTAAAAAAACATGAGGGATACATTACAGCAGAATCCGAGTCAGGAGGTGGAACAACTTTTTATATTTACCTGCCTGCTTCCGAGAAGGATCTTTTTAGAGTGGAAAATATTGTTGAGGAAGAAAACCTTGCTACAGGCAGAGGGAAAATTTTATTTATGGATGATCAGGAAAGTCTCAGAGACATGGTTGGCGAGATGCTCGTTTATCTCGGATACGAGGTTGTGTTTGCCAGGGAAGGTGATGAAGCCGTTGAACTCTATAGAAAAGCAAAAGAATCAGGACGAGACTTTGATGCTGTTATATTGGATTTAACCATACCTGGTGGAACAGGAGGTAAAGAAGCTGTTCAGAAGCTGCGGGAGATCGACCCCGGGGTAAAAGCGATTGTTTCCAGCGGATATTCCTATGATCCCGTTATGTCTGAATATAAGAAATACGGCTTCAATGGTGTGGTTGTCAAGCCCTATGAGATTGGAGAACTGAGCAAGGTGTTGTATAAAGTAATAAGAGAAACACAACAAGTCTCTCACATATGAGAGTTGAGAACCAGGTACATTCGAGCTTCGGCAAGATTTCCCCAGCGTTTTTTTCATTGCTTTGCAATGCATTCTCCTCCTTTCCCCTGTAGAGGATCAGTGTATAGAGTACTCCTGAGTACACCCTTAAGCTCCAAGCTTGGTGGTGACAATGACGACGATGATAATGACGACGACGATGATAATGACTATGATGCCCTGAACAACCTGAATTTTCGGGTCTGGCGTTTTCTCTCCAGGATTAAGAACATGTTGCGGCTGACAGGGTATTCACTTCCCTCGCGGCTTCTATTCCGGCCACAAGGGCATGTCCCATCAAGGAATAATTCCAGGCACCATACCTGCCAACCGAGAAAATATCCTGACTCCTTAGATAGTGCTGAATAAGGGGCAGGGATTTCTGGCGTTGAAAATCGAAGGTTACATAGGCATAGGGGATATCGAGAACAGAGTGTGAAATGATCCGATCGCTTTGCCGGAGAATGCCGCACTCGATCAACGGAGAGTGGACCATCCGCAGCATCTCCTCATGGTCGATCTTTTTTCCGGGCAGATGGGAAATTTCCACATAGAGTGAACTGGTTCCTTCAGGGGCCATTCCGGAGGAGAAATTCGAGGGAAAGCCCACCCGGTAGAAGGGGTATTTTGATTCAGGGAAATAGATCCAGTGCTGATCCGTGATCTTTTTTCGATCTATACCCAGATTCAGACAAAAGACTGAAGTATAACGCAGGTTTTCGGCCATTGATTTTATTTCCGATGGAGCATCGACTATCATCCTGACCATCTCCGGCAGGGGCATGGAAGAAATTAACTGCCGATAACCGACAGACCGGCCATCCTGAAACCAGACCCTTTTCTTATGAGCATCGATTCTGACTGCTTCCATACCTAAACAAACCTTACCGATCAGAGGCAAAAAAGCCCGCCCGAAAACATCGATCCCTCCTTCAATGGGATAATAGAATGCTTGGCTAGAGTGGTTAGAATGGTTAGAATGGTTAGTGTGGCTAGACTGGTCAGAGTCATATCCCTCATGGTCCTGATTAAAGCATCCCCGCACCACACCCTCCAAATTGGTGACCGGTATCAAGGAAGCAGCCCATTCAGGGGTCATCTCAGATGGGTCCACCTGCCAAATCTTCCTATTATATGGCAGGAGAAAGTGTTTGGCTATACCCTGCCCGAAATTTTTGATCACCCACTCTCCAAAGTTTTTCGCCGGGCGGGAAATGGGGTATTGCTGATAAGCGCGTAAAAGCCCCACCAGGCATTCGCAGGTAACCTTTTGCGGCAGGCCATAGAGATGGGTCTGAAATGGGTAGGGAAGGTAAGTCTGGTGGGTATAAATGCTGGTTCTTCGCTGATGTGAAACCCAGGGAACACGGCAGACATCCTCAATCAGATCCTTTATTCGGTGATCGTTGAAGTGAAGCAGATGGCCCGTAAAATCAAAGGTAAATCCGTCCTGGCAGATAGATCGGCAAAGCCCCCCAACTTCCTGCTCTTTTTCGAATATTTCATAAGGCTGCTTCAGATGATAGGCAGAGCTCAATCCGGTCAAGCCTGCCCCAAGGATCACCACTTCAGTAGACATAGTCACCTCCGGTCGATCTTATATCGATCATATAGTTATATCAATCACATACTCACTTTATAATCCTGTGTAAAAATATTGTAACTACTAAGGTTCATAGCGGCAAAGGCCCAAGGGCACAAGGGCACAAAGCTGTCTTTGTCCTTCCGTGCATTCCTGTGTGGTGCCCATTACCCGTAACTCTCAACTCGCACTGCAAACATCTGAGATGCCCGGCTCAGGTCTTTTGGGGTATCGATATCGATCCACCTGCGCTGACCGGTCAAAACCGGAGCAAATTTTATGGCACCCTCGGTCAGAAGATCCTTGATCAGAACCTCATAGCGATCGTCAGTCAGGCCAAGGTTAAAATGTAAATTAAGGCGGGGTATAAGCTGATCGCGCAAAAACTCGAAAGACAGTTTGCAGGCATTCACTGTTTTGTATGCGCTGCTGAGGTTCAGATCCGGGTGGCCATGATGATCCAGATCCAAAATCATCCGGTCCACCATGCCATCGCTATTCAAGGAGACCAGTGTGCCGCTCATGAACTCAGGATTAAATCTACCAATGACCATGGCGTTGCGTTGTGGACAGACGATCAGATCATGCATAATCTCTTCATCCATGAGGATATCACCCTCAAGCAGTAGAATGTCTGAATAGAAAAAACTCTGGGCATACCACAGAGAGGCAATATTATCGGCATATCCATACAGGGGATTTTCGATGTAGGTGACGTGTATCCCCCGATAATGGATACCGATTCTATGACGGATAGCATCACCCCGATAGCCGACCACGATGACCACGTATTCGATACCCAAACGGGAGAGAGTCTGCAAGAGGTGATCGAGAATGGTTGTCTCGGCAATGGGGACAAGGCTCTTGGGTATGGTCCTGGTCAGGGGGAGCAAACGGTTCCCCTCTCCTGCTGCTAGGATGATCGCGGTATCAACGGCCATGCATATTTCTCCCTGTTATATTATTTTTATCGTCTCAACGGATTTTTTCAACAATCTAAAAATGAAAAAAAATGTATGACTCATGGTAACTACTTAGGTAGATAGGCTGTAGGCATTTAGGCTGTAGGAAAAGACAATGCATCCCGATCCTTACAGCTTGGATGTCAATACCAGTCAGGTAGATAGGCTGTAGGCATTTAGGCTGTAGGCATTTTAGGCTGTAGCTGTAGGTATAGAGGCTGTAGGCTTTTAGCCTAACAGCCTAACAGCCTACAGCCTAAACAACCTGAGTAGTTACGTGTTATCAATATGACGTTAATATGATACTAATATAGAACCGATATGTAACTAATATTTTACTGATATGTTACTAATATTTTATCAGAATTGTGCAGACATATTTCCTGGTAAAGATGAATAGAAGAAGAAACCGAAAACACAACTTTATTTACAAAAAAAAGGCAGTAATTTACTGTCAATTTCAGCACAATAAATCAGGAGAAAAAATGAACGTCGATCTCGCAAAAATGAAAAAAAATCTCTTGCTTTTTTACTGCCTTATCGGACTGATCTTTCTCATCTTTCCCGCAGATTCTCAGGCCTTCATGAGAAAGGTCCCCCTCTCTTATCTCACCAATAAATCCAGGCATATCTGCTATGGGCAGGTCATTGACATCAAAAGTCAATGGAATGAAGGCAAGACCTCTATTTCCACAACGGTAAATCTATCGGTCCTTGAGAGTCTGAAAGACAAGGCCACTGGTCCTTTAAGTTTTAAGGTAGCAGGAGGGACTGTGGGCGAGGTGACTCAAAGATGTTCAAATAGCCCGCTCTTTTTGTCGAATGAAAAAGTTGTTGTTTTCATAGATTCCGAATCAAAACTGGTGGGTGCGTTTCAGGGTAAGTTTCGAGTGCTTGATAACCTCGTCGTGGAGAGGGGTTTGCCGCTTGCCACATTCCTGGCGGAGATCAAGGGCGTTCAATTGGGTAAGGATGTAGGGGATTTCTCCCCTCGCACTACGGATGGAGGCGACATCGGTTCATCGTATTGCGGTTATTCTGCCTCCTCTTATCGCTGGTGTCAGGATAGCCCGATGGGGGAGCCCTTTTATATCAATACCGGTACCACTGAGGATCAAAGGTCTGCCATAGTCGGAGCAGCATTAACCTGGGGTTCAAGCGGTGCCTGTTTTGAATTCTCCTATGGCGGCACTTCTCAGGTCTTTGGCACTACGTTTGACGGAACAAATGTCATCTACTTGGACAAAGAATTAGATGAACAAACCCTTGGCCAGACCACCTATTGGTTCAACACCTCGACAGGCTGCATGCTGGAGGCTGATTGCGGGTTTAACGAACGTATGGCCTGGAGCACTTCAGGAGAAGGATCAGCCTATGATATCCAGACCTGCATGCTTCACGAATTCGGGCATTATCTTTCCCTGGATCACAGTAAAAGTCCAGATGCCATCATGTATCCCTATTATTCAGGCGTCAGAAGATCTTTGTCAGACGATGACCTTGTCGGAATTATCGCTATATACGGGAGATGCAACAGTGGAGGCAATCCGACATGGAATTCGGCCTACCAGGTGGCGGTAGGGCAATCCGAAAACCTCGCCCTCCTCAGAGAATATCGAGACGAGGTTTTAAGCCGCCATCCGACCGGAAAATATCAGATTAACTGCTTGTATTCCCGATCTAAGGAATTACTCAAGACTCTGGTTTCCAACCCAAAGCTTATCCTGCAAGCCCAACAGCTTATTGAGAAAAATCTACCCGAAATACAAAAAGTCGTCAACCATCAGGAGGCTGTTTTACAGGATCAGAATGCTATCCAAACCTTTTTGGACAATCTGGCTTCTTCGGGATCTCTGAGAACGAAGATCTGGCTCAATGGGCTGAAAAGGGAACTCAAGTGTTGTCAGAAGACAGGGAAAAAGTTTTACGGCTTCAAGGTGGGCAAATGATCACGTGAAAAGGAGAGGGAAGGGGAAAGGAAGCAGGCACAGAGGCACAGAGGCACAAGGGCACAGAGGCACAAGGGCACAAGGGCACAAAGGCACAGAGGCACAAGGGCACAAGGGCACAAAGGCACAGAGGCATAGAGGCACAAAGGCACAGAGAAAGATAAAAAAACTTTGTGCCTCTGTGCCTTTGCCCTTTTGTGCCTGTCTCTGTTCTGAATTTATGGGAATATCTAACTCTTGAATTCTCTTCTCCTTGACATCCAAAGACAATCACGTATAATTAAAGCGGTTGTAAGTTAAGGAGTCAGGAGAAATACAAACCTAAAGCGCCAGTACTCGCTGGTCGTGTTGACTGATGGCCTCATGAAACAACGATACCCTATAAACATCCGTTCCTCTTCGACCCGGAGAGTCTACTCTCTTTCATCACTACAAACGGTGGATGCAAGCTACGGCTGCAATCCTGAGTGTGGAGACGTAGTCATTGGAGAGGTCTCCGAGATTGGCCAGCACATAAAGTTTGAGGAGCCCGCTGGCAGGGAAATCATCTTACATCGCGGAAATGTGGTAGCTGTGGTCCTGGGCAGGCGATACTCCACCAGGGAATTTCATGGAAGGGTTCCTGTAAAATTGGTGCAGGGCAAGGAGTTTGACCTCTTGAATGTCGGAGGTATCGCCGGAGAGGCATTGAGTCGAAACGCCCTGGCCAAGTCACCCACTAAATTGATTTACCTCGGTCATGCTGTCGATGATCGGGGAAAAAAAATGAATACTGCAACCTTTGGAATAACTCAAGGAATGGGGACAGATTTGAAATCTGTCCCCATTCCTTCCAACATTGGAACAGCCACTAACATTGGAACAGCTCCTGGAACAGCAACCAACCCTGGGATAAACACCCAGGAAGAGCGACCTTCTCTCAAAATTATTGCTGTTTTTGGGTCAGACATGGATTGCGGCAAGACTCTCACTGCCGGACGAATCATTGATATTCTCAGCACCGAGGGGTTCAGGGTTGGCGGGGGAAAGCTCACCGGCACATCACGAATGAAAGACATCCTTCGCATGAAAGCCTGTGGTGCCCATCTTGTTCTGGACTTTTTGGATATCGGGTATCCTTCAACCTACCAATGCTCTTTGGCTGATCTGGAGCATATTTTCACGGTATTTAAAGGATACTTCAACCTGAGTGGCTGTGAATTTCTGGTCGTGGAAGTGGCTGATGGAATATTTGAGCGGGAAACCGAGATGATTTTGCATTCTCAAGCTATCATGAACGACATCACACTGTTTGCCTTTGCTGCCAGCGACAGCGTCAGCGCCTATGGCGGAATACGCTATTTGCAGCAGCAGTATGGCCTCTATCCTGACTTTATATCCGGCTTAATCATAGCCGATTCCCTTTCCATGGAAGAGTTGCACTCCAAACTTGAAGTTCAATTTCTGGAAAATACTCCGGAATCAAGGAATAATTTTTTGCGCATTATCAATCAACAGGTTCAAAAGCAAAGAGAATCCTATGGCAACACCACAAGACTCCCTCTTCACCCCTAACCCAGGGACCAAAGAGAATCGAAGATTTATTATTGCCGAGAATGCCTACAGGCAGGAAATTTTTCTTGGTTTTTTCGGCATTTATGGATGCCACCCCGGTCCAACCCTTCTGCTCAATGCCGCTGTCCACGGAAATGAGGTGGTCGGGGTTGAAGTTATCAGAAAACTGGTTGAAAAAATTAACCCGGAAAACCTGTGCGGTACAATTCTGGCCGTCCCTGTTGTCAATCCGATGGGCTTTAATGCCGGAGACAGGTGGGACCCCATTGACCGGCAGGATATGAACCGGGTATTTCCCGGAGATAAAAACGGGACACTGACTGAGCGGGCGGCCCATTTTTTCTTTGAAAACATTGTACCCCATGCCGACTTTATTATTGATCTGCATTCAGCCGAGTTCCCGGACGAGATGATTCCCCATATTCGTCTGCGCTCAGATTTCACGATGCAAGACAGGGTTTCGAGCCCAGGTCATAGTTTACATGACGAGGCTAAAAGGAATGTCATCTCGCATAACCAATTTATGAATTCGACCGGCATTAATGTTATCTGGCAGGGGCCGGCAATCAATGGTATGCTGCAAGTGGAAGCAGCCAGGATCGGCATCCGGTGTCTGACCATCGAAATCGGGGCAGCAGGACTGATCAATGGCAACAATGTCAAGGTGGGTTTATCTGCCTGTGAAAATGTCATGAAGGTCCTGGGTATGATCAAAGGAGTTGCCATGATCCCTAAATTCCAGATTCTCCTCAAATCCAATGAGGAGTGGATTCGAAGCCCAAGCGGAGGAATATTCAAACCGGATATTCACCTTGGACAGATGGTTCAAAAAGGGCAGAAAATCGGTGATATCGTGGACCCCATGAGTTTCTATTCAGGTAATATTCTGTCTCCCCTTCAGGGCATCGTTACCGGAATTACCTATCAATCTATCATCCGCTCCGGAACCAGGCTCTGTATGATTGTCCCCTTTGATAAAGAGCGCAAAGACCAGCATTCCCTGTATGTCGATCACTTGCCAAATGCCCAAATGGTTGAAAATGACCTCTGGCAAACCATAAAGAAAAGTGTTGAGAATTAAAAAATTGTTACTACTCAGGCAGGCACAGATGAACATGAGTAGTAACAAAAAAATCATGAGGGAGGAGATAAAAATGAAATTGATACAAGAACTGAATCAGCGATATGGTATCCGGAATATAGGATATGTTTTTCGCAATCTATCCCCTGCTTACCTTGTAGAGACATCGATCCGCCGGGGTGAGGGATTCCTGGCCTCTAATGGTGCTCTGTGCGTGCGAACCGGCCAGAGGACGGGCCGATCTCCGCAGGACCGCTATATCGTTGAAGGCTCCCCTTACCACGACAAGATAGATTGGGGGAAGCGAAATGTTTTAATATCCAAGGCAACCAAGGACAAACTCTACCAGGCAATACGGGTTGACCTCCAGAACCATGACCTTTTCATCTTCGATGGCTACGCAGGAGCCAAAAAGGCCCATCGAATACCCTTGCGGGTTATTGCAGTCAAAGCCTGGCATGCCCTCTTTTCTCACCACCTGTTTGTCCGCCCTACGGAAGAAGATCTGGAGACATTCCAGCCAGAGTGGACCATTATCAATTGCGCAGATATGGAGGCACCCCAGTTAGAGGAGTTGAACTCCAAAGTGGCAGTGGTAGCTGACCTAAGTGAAAAAGTCATCTATATTATTGGAACTGCCTACGGCGGTGAGATGAAGAAGATAATTTTTTATATCTGTAATCTTCTGCTGCCTGAGAAGAACATATTGAGCATGCACTGTAGTGCCAATGTCGGAAGTGCAGGCGATGTAGCCATTCTTTTCGGACTGAGCGGCACAGGCAAAACCACGCTGGGAGCAGACCCTGATCGACAATTGATCGGCGATGATGAGCATGGCTGGGATGATGAGGGCGTTTTCAATCTTGAGGGAGGATTATATCCCAAATATATCCGACTTCAAAAAGAGTCCGAACCGATGATCTGGAACTCCACGACTTTTGGCTCTATTCTGGAAAACGTCATTGTGGACGAAAAGAGCCGAACCCCTGACTATAATGACGTGTCCATCACCGAAAATACCCGTGGGGCCTTTCCTATTCATTATGTTTCGGGGGCCTTAACCGAAGGGATAGGAGGTCATCCTAATAACATCTTTTTCCTGACCTGCGATGCCTATGGCGTGCTTCCTCCTATCAGCAAACTCGAACAAGGGCAGGCACAGTATCACTTTATCTCCGGCTATACGGCCAAGGTAGCCGGTACTGAGGTGGGTATCGTGGAGCCCCAGGCAGACTTCTCAAACTGCTTCGGTGCGCCCTTCCTCCCCCTCTCCCCTGCTGTTTATGCCAAAATGCTGGGAGAAAAAATTGCCCAACACAAGCCCTGCGTCTGGCTGATTAATACCGGATGGACCGGCGGCCCCTATGGGGTTGGATCGAGAATCAAGATCGCCTACTCAAGGGCCATGATTAATGCTGCCTTACGCGGTGACCTGGACCAGGTAGAATACAAATTGGACCCGATCTTTAACATCCTGGTGCCCCAATCCTGCCCGAATGTTCCCAGGGAAGTTCTGGACCCAAAATCCACATGGTCCGATAAGGGGGTCTATGATCAGCAGGCAAAAGCTCTGGCTGAGAAATTTCGAAGAAATTTCTCTCGCTTCTCCGACGTGGATTATCTCGTTCAGTACGGTCCTAAATGATAGGGATTAGGGGTTTAGGGGTTAGGGATTAGGGGTTAGGGAAGAGGGAATATGGTATTTCCCTTAGCCCCTAATCCCTAACCCCTTCCTTTAGAGAGATATACGAAGATGCTCTATCACCTCAAGCTTCAAAAAGAAATGGTGGAGGGGGCACGTTGTGCCCTCCTGCCGGGTGATCCTGAAAGGGTGGAAAAGATTGCCTGTTTTTATGACCCAAAGGCCAGGCAACTTGCCAGCCACCGGGAATTCACCTCCTGGCTGGGATATCTGACGCCCGCCCCGCTGGCAGATGACGCCCGCCCCGCTGGCACATGTCCGGTACTGACCGTTTCCACCGGCATTGGAGGGCCATCAACTGCCATTGTGGTCGAAGAACTGGCCATGCTCGGAGTGGATACTTTCATTCGCATCGGCACAACAGGGGCCATTCAGAAAAATATCCAATTACAGGATGTTATTATCACCACCGCCTCTGTTCGGCTGGATGGAACCTCCACCCACTATGCGCCTATTGAATACCCTTCTGCGGCTCACTACGAGATTGTTCATGCCCTGATTACAGCAGCCAGGTCATTGGATATCCCCTATTATGCGGGCATCACTGCCTCCTCAGACAGCTTTTATCCCGGTCAGGAGCGGTATGATTCATTCTCCGGGTGTGTCCTCAAAAAGTTTCAGGGGAGTCTTATGGAGTGGCAGAGGCTGGGAGTACTCAACTATGAGATGGAATCATCAACCCTCTTTACGGTTTGCAGCACTCTTGGGCTTCGCGCTGGATGCGTCTGTGGTGTCGTTGTCAACCGTGTGATCGAGAATCAAATCCAGGAAGAAATTATCCCCGGTGCTGAAGAAAAAGCCATCCGTGTAGCTATAGAGGCACTGCGCCAACTGCGGGTTACGGGGTAAGAGCTGCTGGTTGAGAGTTACGGATTAAGCGTTGCGGATTAAGAATTCCGAAGGGTTCCGGGTTGTGAGTTGCGCAACCTGCGACCCTCAAATCGGATACTTAATCCAGGCAACTGGGAGATCCAAGATAGCGCCTGAAAACGCATAAAGCATCCGCAGGGCTGATCTGGCCATCTTTGTTCACATCTACGCAATCCGAAGGACAACTCTTGATGCCAAGGTAGCACTGAAAAACCATGAAAGCATCAGCAGGAGTTACCTGGCCATCCTGATTAACATCCCCGGAGCATTGAGCAGGTGCAGGCGGTGCCAACGGATAGATCATTGGATCGGTGTCGTCAAGGTCTCCCGGCTCAAGGGCAGTGTACTTTCCTTCCGGGCCTGAGATATGCCTGCTGTTGCTGATATCTCCATAGCCATCACCATCATTATCCAGGTAGTAAGTTGTCAATGCATGCAGAGCATGCAGAACAGGCTGATCACCATATTGCTCATGGCAGGCCAGACATAGATTGCTGCCTATCTGCCCTGATGAGTTATCCATGACCAGCAATTGGCCATGATTCCCTCTTTCCCCCTCAGCAAGCTGGGCATCACCAGGCACAGTCCCATTCCATGAGGTTGAAGCAGCATGTACATTATGGCAGGTTAAACACACAATTCCACCTTTTGTGGTATTGCCGCCAGCAGTAATACCGTGGTCCGATCCGCTCCCGCCTCCTGCAAGTACGGAAGGGAATGCATCTCCCGTTACCGCAGGATTGGGAACTACCTCATACCCAAGAGGATGCGTGCTTCCCTGGCCCAGGGGATCGGGGTTACCTTTCAGGCAGTGGCATTGTTCGCAGAAGCCATCAGGCTCGTATGGAGAGGCGGTATCATCTGCGCTTAAGCGGTACAGGTAAGGTAATTTGGTATTGATATGTACATCGTGGCAAGTACCACAGTAAATCTGACCATCGACCGTACCATAATCATCCCTGGCATCAGCCCACGACGGCCCGGCACCAGGGGTGCCGTCAGCCAGTGGAAATCCTGTTTGGCCAACGGTGTTTGATGCGGTGCTTAATGCTATGTTTGATATGGTGTTCGATATGGTGTTTGATATGGTATTAGCACTTGAGGGTTTACAGGCAAATCGATGACTGAAAAACCAGGCCGGATACAATAAGGAGCCATATTTCCCATAGCTGCCTACTATGGAAGGATCTCCATGACATCCATAGCAAAGCGCTTCATACCGGTCGAGCGGATCTGGCCTTTGGAGAATGTCTCCTCCCTGCGTCCCCCAATCCAATTCTCTGGCAGGCATACGCATCAGGGCCTTGAGATCAGAGCGCTGGCTGGATATGATCGTGGTGTCCCTGGGATCATCCTTATCGTTTGGATGGATAAAATGGCAGAACATACATCCGCCACATCTAACCTTTTTTTCCGGGCGGACCTCTGTGGCCTTAAAGGTCCGTTCAACGGGATTTTTGGGATCATTCTGCGTCTTATAATGTTTGCCGCCATTTGCCCCAAGAAGGAATCGGCTCTTGAGGTGTCCGGGGCTGTTATGGCAATACTCGCAAAAGGCAGTATCATCACCCTTAAAAGATGCATAGCGCAGGTGACTCGGATTGCCCTCTACGCCACCCACTACAGCCAATTCTACAGTAATTGGTGAACTGGCCTGTGCTGTAGAAGCGTCAGCACTATAAGCGGCACTATAACCGGTATTATGATCGGTACTATAATAGGCATTGTGATCAGTATGGCACCCGATGCAGGTAAATACCTGTTGTTCAGGGGGAAGAGGAGTCCCATCTTCGCGAAAGCCGTCCAAGACAAGGAGACTACTCAGCCTGGAAGGAAGGCTTTGGTGGCATACCGCACATGAAGTATCAGCCCACGGTTGATCCATGGGGTGATGACCCCGATTTGCACTTAATTGAGGAGCATCAGGGTGATCATGAGAAATATGGCATTCTTTGCATCTTGAGGATATGTAATAGCATTCACCATCAAGGCAGGGTAGAGAGCCCATGTCATAGTTTAAAAATTCATGTTCACCTTCACGAGAATACTTGATTTGGCCTTCGCGCTCCCTTCTGAGGGAATAGATGCCTGGAGGAAATGTAAAATCATAGCTACCAATAACGAACTCTGGCACGGAATAGACAAAGCTATCGCTCTCCTGCACGGGATCGTCCGGATTTAGATAGCCGTCATGAGGACGATGGCAAGCTACACATTGCGTATCATAGTCTCCTCCCGGATGGACTCTGACCGCAGTTCCATCTTTCAGGTGACACTGCCGACAGAATGACTTGCGATTGTGGGTCTCTCCTGCACTGACAGTACCGTCCTTGACCCGTAAATAATCACCATGCCCATCCACTTTTCCGTTAGGCTGGTAGTGCGGGTCATGACATGTGATGCAATAGAAACCTTCAGTCTCATCAAGGGGAAATACGCCGGGGACTTCTGCTGCTTCCGTACGGAGGCGACTGGCGACACTTTGTCCCATCACGTGATTGGCGGCCCCTCCCAGGAAAACATTTCCATTGATATTATTTTTATCCGCGTTTTTACCTCCGTTCCACTGGGCTGACCCCATCAGGAGGCCTGAGTTGATTCCAGGAAATTCCGGATTTCCCCTGTAATGGCAACCGGCGCAAAACTCTTTGATGCTCAATTTATCGGCTGCTGTTTGCGCATTCCTGTAAACCAGGATTCTTTTTCCTTTTGACCCGTGAGAAACATGGCAATTGCCGCAAACCGGCCGGCTCGCTCCTTCCACAGCGCAAAGGTGTCCGTCATACGGCGTTTGTATAGATCCATCAAGCGAATAAGCTCCCGGAGGATAGCAGAGAAAGGCAAGTATATTCATTCCCAGGACCAAAGCCAATAGGGTAATTTTTATACTTTTGTTCATTTCCCAGTATCCTCTTCTATCCCTCATTTTCTATAGCATTTTCTACAGCAATACTTTCCCCAGCAGGGCCTGCATCTTTTTTCTGACCTCCTCTCTGGTGCTTGCATCATAGAAAGAGATCGGGTTGTAAGCATCTGTCAGGACAATGCCGGAATCCATATCCTTATTCAAATCCTTATCCAAATTAATTTTATGCTCCCACAGCTTACAAAGATCATCGTAGACTGAATAATAGCAGTGACTACGATCAATCTCAATGAGTCGACCAGGGTCTCTCTGCTCATCCGTAGCCAAAAAGTAAATATTGCCACCCATATCGCCCGGAGGCAGATTGGTAAAGGCAACTACCTGAGCGAAGACCTGTTTCAAGGTCTTTGCCAGGGAATTCGTACCGAAGGCATGCTCATGAGCCAGAGAGCCAAAGTAATTTATGCATAATACTCCACCGGGATTTATGAGTCTTTTTAAGTCAAGAAACATCTCCAGGGTTAAAAGATGTTCAGGAACACTGTCTCCGTTGAAAGCATCCAGAAAGACCATGTCATACTTTTTGTGGCAGTTTCTTACAAAGTATCGGGCATCCTGAATGAAAAGGTTAAGGCCATCATCATTTTGTAAGTCAAAAGACTTATCAGATACCTTGTCGGGTTTGAACCCGAAGTACTTTTCGGACACCCTGACTATAACCGGATTTATTTCAACGCAGTCAACCGCAAAACCGTACCTCCTAAGCTCGGAAGGAACGGTTCCTGCTCCAAGGCCAACGGCCAGAGCTGTCCTCCCATCAGGATTATAAGATCTGGCTATGAGCGGCAGGGCATAGGTATATTCATGTACGGAAAAGCCGGTCATCAGGTCAACAGCATTCTGAGTGAGACCGTCCAGGACCAGGACCCTGATCCGGTCATTCACATCAATCACCTTGATCTGGCCATAAGCGGAGTTTTCCTCTGCGGTAATATGAAAGCGGGCATCGTTGATAATCTGGTCACCTTTGCCAGCGGGGCTCCCGTCCAGCCTGGAGAGGGGCTTGAGCACCAGGAGAGCAGGCAGCAGAATTACCAAAGCCACAAACAGCCAGGTGGAAGAGCTCTTTTTATTCTGATTATTCTGAAAAAAAAGCCAGTAGACCAGAGAAAGCACTATGAGCGCGCTTGAGACAAAGAACAGAATCGATTCATTTTTGAAATGGGGAATAAATAAAAAGCCGGTCAGAATAGTGCCTACAAAGCTCCCTGCTGTGGAAAGAGCATAAAGGTAGCCGACAACCTTACCGATAGTGCTCAGATCATGGGCGTAGAGCTTGACCAGGTAAGGCGTGACTGCCCCCAGGAGAAAGAGTGGGAGGAAAAATAATAAAAATGAGCCTGCCAGGCTCCCAAATCTCAGGCCAAGATGTGATGAGAGAATTAAAAAGGTTTTTTTCAGGGGAGGGACGAACAGAAGAAAAATTCCAGCCAGGAAGATCAAAAAATACAGGAAGCCGGCCGTCTTTTTCCTGTCAGCTATATAACCTCCCCACCAGTAGCCGACAGCCAGAGCTACCAGGGTTACGGTAATCAGCGAAGTCCAAACATACAGACTAACCCCAAAATAAGGGCTGATGATTCTCGTGCCCAGAATCTCAATCATCATCACAGCCGCACCCGTAATCAGGGGTGTAATTACCAGCAATCCGGAAAGCCTGGTCGCTGGCAGTCTTTTCCTCACTTCTTCTGATGTAAATCGCTTCTCGTTTTTTTGCGATGTGGTCGAGGGTTTATTCTTCATCGTCTTCGAACAAATCCTCGTCGTCGTCCTCCTCTTCCTCATCGTCCTCGAAGATCAGATCATCTCCGAATATATCATCATCATCCTCTCCATCTTCTCCGAGCTCATCATCATCATCATCGTCGTCTTCAAATAAATCATCATCGTTTTCTTCATCTTCCCAATCCATATTATCCTCCTCGTCTCCATTTCCTGTGTACCCACACATTCCAACGCGTGGGGAGTTAACTACAGGCAAAAGCATATCTTCGCCGCACTCATGTTCCTCGGCACACTCACTGCAAAGCCACCCCTCACCCTCGTCAATGCACTGGCTGCATACTTGGGTAGCGAGCTTTCCGCATACCTCACATATTATCTTCGGAGCTTCATTCCTGGCCAGTATCTGAACAGGCCAATCACCCATGCTGCTTTCCTGCTCCGACAAGACTTTCAGGGTAAGGTCCGTGGTGGTGCCGAAATCATACTCGTGGTAAAACTTCATCTTAGGACTGAGGATCTTATCCAGTGCAATATCGAAACCCTCTTCCCCGCTGTCCTTGTCCGGCCCCGATATAAATGTTCGCCCTTCAATGGTAAAAGCGCTCATGTGCCCGCAACATTCCAGCCAGATATCTCTGAGGAATTCGTCGAGATCATCAAGGGTTGCTTTGGCTTTAACCTCAATATGCATCCAATACTCCGCTTTGTACCGGCCTTCAACCAAAAGATGAAAGGTTTTTTTCTTATTCTGCTTCCGTTTCAAATTCTCCTGGGTTAACAGCTCGGAATTTGCCCGTGTCCTGCATGACGTTAAATGCTTGGTCATCTCTGCCTTACTTAAGGTGGCGTTACAGAAATAACACTTTCCTTTCGTTATTTGGTCTTCCTTTTGTTTTTCCATTTGATCCTTCCTTCTGTTTGGAATAGTGATTCCATGATGACCGCTGATCCACTGCTAACCAGAGCAGAACTAATCAGAACTGATTAAGAGTTTAGCGGTAAACATCATTATCGGGACGAGGGAAACATCCCATCGCAAGAGAATGGCACTACTTTCCAAAATCAATTATAGCATATTTTTAGCTCAATACCCAAAAGGTAAAATCACTCAGCGATCTCAAATTTTCAATTGCCAAAAAGTACTCATTGTATAGTAATTTATTTTTGGAGTCGATAGTAAATAATCAATAAATTAACGTAACTACTCAGGTAGATAGGCTGTAGGTAGATAGGCTGTAGGCGTTAGACTGTAGGAGGAGACAATGCGTCCCGACCGCAAAAAGGCTTTTAGCCTAACAGCCTAACAGCCTAAACAACTTATTGGAGCCTGAATACCAGGAGCGACCATTTGGGAAGATTGATCCGGATTTTTTCCTCCCGGTCACTCGCCAATTCCCCGAATGTTCCCGACCCATCCCAGCCGCCGTAGCTTTGTGCCTGTGAATTGAATACCTGCAACCACCGGCGATTCGCTCCCCAGCCCGTGGATATGGCGTAGCCATTTCCAGCCCACTCGTTCTCACCAGGATGCGCCACGCACAGGAATACATTTCCTGCCGCGCCTTCATCGCTCCAGCGGACCCATCCGAGGACATTATTCTCAGGGTCTTCATGTACAAATCTGATGTTTTCCGAGGTCAGGCCGCGGCTTCTCAGGCGAAGCATATTCACATCTCTAACACAGTTCATCATCTGCTCTGAGAAACTGTCCCGCTCTTCAATCAATCTCCAGTTAAAACGGTGATAGTCATCAACGTGCCACCAGTCGCCCTGCAGGGTTTCGGTTCCCATGAAGATCATCGGTAAGCCGCGGCTCATCGCCTGGAGTGCGTACCACATTCTTACCTGTGCCCGTGCATGCCAGTTATTTCTGCCCCCTAATCTCGATACATAGTAGCGATGGCATCCGCCATCCTCATGACCGCCGTGACGGTCACCGCACTGATCGTGTGAGCCCAGCATTGAATTTATTCCACTGCATGACCTGGGAAAACCTCTGTGCATATTGATCATTGATTTTAAAAGCGATAACCGGGTTTGCGGGTTGTTGCCGCCGCCATGACCTCGCATGATTTTCAGCGAGTCGAAGTGAGCTGCATGTATCCAGCAGGAATCAAACCCAGCCTCGTTAACTACGGCGGGATTTTCCGGTGTAATCTCGGCGATCAAAATCTTGCCGGGATAATACCTCTTGATTTCCCAGGTCATTTCCTGAAGCAGGTTCCAGGGCATATTGTGAACGGAATCGAAGCGCAGGCCGTCTACATGGTATTCCTCTATCCACATGCGGCATGCGGCTTTCAGATACTCCTTCACTTCCCACTTATGAAAGGCGAATCGTCGTCCCCACGGAGTATCGATCTCCCCTTCGAAATATATGCCGCCACAATTGTGGGGACCGTAGCCGTCCCAATTCCAGAGAGAATTCAGTTTTGCACTGCCGTGATTGAGTACTACGTCGATAACCACCGCCAACCCCAGTGAATGGGCTCGATTAATCAACTGCCTGAACTGCTGAGCGCTGCCCCATTTCCCATGAACTGCAAGCAATTGCCGGGGATTATATCCCCATATACCGCCAAACTCGGTGACGGGCATCAACTGGATGCAGTTGAAACCCAGCTCTTTGATGTGGCCAAGACGCTCAGTTGTGAGTTCAAATACGCTCTTTCCATCAACTCGGACAGATGATGCGTCATGCTGGGGGGAGGATTTATCACTCAAAGGAGGAGTGCTGTCATGCAGGGGAGGAAAGCTGCCGACATGTAATTCGTAGATAATGAGCTCGTTGTATGCTGGGGGCTTGAATTCCAACCAATCAAAGTGGGGAGCGGTCAGTATGCACCAGGTGGAATCAAAATCAACCTGCCGTGCGTAGGGATCACGCCGGATAAGTTCTGCTCCCTCTGTGTGATAGCAATCGTTCCAACTGGAAGAGAGCACAATACGGTAGCGATCTCCAACCTTAAGCTGGCTGACATCTGCCGACCAGAAGTGGGGGGCATTAGGTTCCCTGTAAAATTCTGCCGATGTTCCCTTCTCGAATTCGATTCTCACCTTTTCTCCGTGCGGTGCCCATACGCGAAATCGCACTTGAGAAGAAGATATCCAGACTGGCCCGCACGACGACGCCAGTGGCCATGCATGCGTTAAAGGAAAGGTGCTGCCTTGGAAAGTATCGCCATCGCTCTCCTTAAGAGGTATATTTTGGGTTTCATGTTGGGTTTTGTTTTGGGTTTCATTTTGGGTTTCATGTTGGGTTTTGTGTGTTGATTTCGTCATAGTTTTTATTATCTTCCCCCAATTTTATTATCTTATCGTTTTTTTCGAGTGACAATATTCAACCGGCAGATTCCTCGTCCATATGTTTCCTTATCTTTTCCTTCAGTTCCTTCAAATAGGAAAAATCAATATGATAGCCTTTCAGGATTCCTTCCAGCCTGATGTTTTTCCCCTCTTCAATCTGCTTCTTGTGTCTCATAAAATCAACATAATCAGCAACAGAACCCAATTCCTGCTCGGTAAGTTCTGTCAACTTATTATAAATTTCATGCTTTTTTAAAGCGGCCTTATTCAACTCTCTAATTCCTCGCTCTTAAAAAGTGATGATGATTTTTCTATAAGTATTTCAGAAACGGTTTGCCTTGTCAAAATAATCGGTATAAGACTCCTCCCCTGTATGAGACTTCTCCATTTCAGCCTGAATCCGGTTGTTTTGAAGCAGACCCTTATTAACCATAGCCATGATTAATTTTCCAAATGGAAATTAACTGGCAGGTTAAGCAGCCTGAGATGAAATTTCAAAACTTCCTAAGACAGGTAATGTCCGAAAGTCATTGACATCTTTAAACCATTTCTCGAAATTAAGTATTGAAATTCCCACAATCTCATTTGTCTCTGGATCTACCCTTATGAACAAATCATCTTCAATCTCTTTGGAAATCGCCTCCTTGGGTTCACCAAGAGAAAGATCCAGGATGTCGCCCTCCTTATCGTAGGCCATTCTCAGATTCTCTCTCATATAGTGTTTCTCCTCTCTTAATTGCATCAGTGACATAAGCTGTTAAAAGAAAAGAGCGGACATCTACTTTTACTAACAACGGCTGCTGCTGCACACCTGCCAAAACTTCTACGTGCCTGCCAAGGTTTCTACATGACTGATCGCTGCGGATATGGTTACAGGAAGCTCATACCCTCCACCATGAACAGACAGGACAGGACACGAGGCTTTTTCTGCCAACTCTATTACATACCTGGTCAACAGTCTGTACTCTTGATTAGACCAATTCGTAATCCCTGCGCCACAATCATCCTTGTGAGAATCATAGCCGGAGAATATGAAGATTAAATCAGGGGTCCAAGGTATTTGCTCTAAAGCTGACTGAAAAGCGGGCAAGCTTTCAGACGGTCTGTAGAGCTTGCCAGGTAGATTCATTTTCTCAATGAATTCGTCATCATAGGACTCATTCACCAGGGGTATATTGCAATGCCCGACTTTCTCCCCTGCTGTTGTCGTACCGTCCCTCATTACGCGCATCAGGGCCATATACATATCCAAGCCACTGTGGATGCTGATACAGTATACACTCGCATCATTGGCAAAGATGGACTGAGTTCCGTCCCCGTGGTGGATGTCCCAATCTATGATAAGCACTCTGCCGAAGCCTTGATCTTGAGCATATCGAGCAGCAGCCGCTTGAGGATTGAGTAAACAATATCCGTGCCCCCAATCCGCATAGGCATGATGCCCAGCCAGGCTGAAACAGTAAGCCCGTTCCAGCACACCTGCCCTCATGTGCTCAATAGCTTCCATCATTCCTCCTAAACCGTATAAGTACCCAGGCAGACAGTACTCAAAGCCGATACATTCAGCACTCAGTTTAGGCATTTCGTCTACAGGTTTGCCGGAAGCCATCAATTCCAGCTTTTCGAGATACTCTTTCGTGTGCACCCGGCGGTATTCTCCATATTCAGCCTTTCTGACACCCAGTGCAGGATATCCGGCCAACGCCTCTTCGAGTTTCTCTCTCACTTGGCTGAAGTGAGGAAACGAGTGACCGACAGATCGGATTTGTTCCCTTGGTTTAGATGTATAGCAGGTATGTGGATGCAAGTAAGTAGCGAAGTTTGGCATTGGTCGTATTTGGTATTGGTTGTATTTGAAAATATTAAATAACTATACTTTCGCACTTTTCGTCATTCCCGCGAAGGCGGGAATCCAAATGCCTTGATATTACCGGATTCCCGCCTTCGCGGAAATGACGAGTGGAGATTATAAAATTATTTATATTTCAATTGGTTACCCAATAGTGTAAAAGTATAGTAAATAACAGACTTCTTTAAAAAATCTTAAAAGTTAATAATTTCAATCCAGAAGGTGCGGGTAATAGTAATCAAAATCAAGAAAGATCCCATCATCAATTTGCAAATGGTTAGCCGCACTCTATCAGAATGACCGTGGTATTATCCAACCCCCCTTTTTGGTTGGCCTCATCGACCAGTGCCTGAGCGCCCTCTTTAACATGGTCTCGATGTCTGCTGACCACCTGATAGATTTCGCTATCGCTGAGCATGGTATTCAGGCCGTCAGAGCAAAGGAGAAGGATATCTCCGGGCTCAAGATTTACCAGATTACGCTCAGGGGTCAGGTCTTCTGAAACACCCACTGCCTGGGTAAGGATATGCCACTCGAAGGATGGGACATCCTCCGGCTTCATGAACTTTTGCTCAACCAGGTAATCTCCCATCGTATGATCGCGCGTGACCTGTCTGATTATATTATTACTGGCATTACTAACACTGACATCACTATCGCTGGCATCAATGACACTGACGGCATTAGCCCTGCCCCCTGCTGCCATTCCCCTTACGTGGTAGACCCTTGAGTCCCCTACGTGGCAGATAGAGGCGACATCCTCTTTAATTACCATGACTATCAGAGTAGTTCCCATGCCCAGAAATTTAAGATCGGCTTTGGCTTTTTTTCTAATAGCCTCATGTGCATGGAAAATGGCCCCCGCGAGCAGCTCGAAACTAGTCTTATCCTCCCCATCCCCTTCAAGGCCGTCCTTAATGTATATGTAGGCACTCTCTGCCGCCAATTTACTGGCTACCTCTCCGGCCTGATGGCCACCCATGCCATCAGCCAGGATAAAGATACTCCGATCTTCATCCGCCAGGAGGTAATCCTCGTTGTTTGTTCTCTTGAGGCCAACATCGCTCAAGCAGGCTACCGTAATCTTCATGGGTTATTATATCCTCCTTGATTCCTGTGGAATCCTCCTTATTCCTGGGTTATCCTCCTTATTCCTGTCATCCTCATCCGCGCCTGTAGGGCAGAAGAAAAGAGTCTCTCCTGGCCAGGGGAGGACGCAGAATTTCGGACATGATGATCCCCTGCCTGAGCATGGCCTGGCTGCCAAAAAAGAGTAGCCGTTCTTCAGCGATCTCCTCCCCGGAAAATTCCGGCTCTGCGGGTGAAGGCTGGGGAAACTCCTCTTTCACTTTCGGCATCATTGGCCGGATAGTACGCATTACTTCCCGTGGAACAGTCTCCAAATTCGGAAATTCCAGCTTCGGCCATTTCAGCGGACCCTTAATAGTCGAAACTTCAACTTTTTTGGATGGTGTTGAAGCTTCAGCTATCTTCCTCGGCGAAACTGCTGGTTCGGGTTTGGCTGCACCTTCTCCTTGAGTCCCGGCTCTTTGCCCACTGGCCCTGCGCTCCCACTGAGCCAAAATGTCCAGCGCGTCTTCATCCTTTTGGGAGGTGAACACGGGCCTGCGAGGCATGTCCACCACTCTCCCTGAAGAGGACTGAGGAGATTGCCTCTCACCCCCCCTGGGTGGCGGAAAAGGCATTGGCTCCTCCCTTCTGGTCGGGAACTGAGGTGCTGGTCTGGGGCGCGGAGAAGGATAAGAATGGTCCTTAGTTTTTTGGCTTTTCTTTAAAAACCGGAGAAAAGCACTGATGAGATAAAAAATGATGATGAGTTCAACGATTTTATCCATAAGGCTAACTCTTGTCCTTTTCAGTCTTGGGGGGGCGGCCTTGATAAGAAGATGGCTTTTCTCCTCCCATTCGAGAAATGGATTCCCGCATTTCCGTATCAGCCGAAATATTTTTGAGATGGTAGTAATCCATGACTCCGAGATTCCCTTTCCTGAATGCCTCGGCCATAGCCAGAGGCACTTGTGCTTCGGCCTCAATAACCTTGGCCTTCATCTCCTGCACCCTGGCTTTCATTTCCTGCTCATTGGCCACGGCCAGAGCACGCCTGCTTTCAGCCTGGGCCTGGGCAATTTCCTTGTCAGCCTGGGCCTGCATGGTCTGCAACCGGGCCCCAATATTTTCTCCAACATCTACATCGGCAATATCAATGGATAAAATTTCAAAAGCAGTCCCTGAATCCAGCCCCTTGGACAAGACAGTTTGAGAAATGGAATCCGGGTTTTCCAGAACATCTTTGTAAGAGGATGATGAACCGATTGTGGTGACCACGCCCTCTCCAACGCGGGCGATAATGGTTTCCTGCCCGGCCCCTCCAACCAGCCGTTCCATATTGGCCCGCACGGTTACTTTGCATTTGGCCTGGACCTGAATGCCATCCTTGGCTACGGCAGCTACAACAGGGGTCTCGATGACTTTGGGAATAACGCTCATCTGGACCGCTTCCAGCACGTTCCTGCCGGCAAGATCAATGCCTGAGGCAATGTTAAAATCCATCTTGATGCCCGCCTTGTCTGCGGAAATGAGGGCCTTGACCACGGACTCGACATGCCCTCCTGCCAGGTAAAGGGCCTCAAGATCATTGACGGCAATATCCAGACCCGCCTTGACAGCACTGATTCTGGCATTGACTATGATGTGGGGAGGCACCCGGCGGAATCTCATGCCGATCAGGTTGGAGATTCCCACATATGCGCCGGAGGACCAGGCAGCAATCCAGAGCGGAACCGGAATAAGATAGGTAAAGAGGACCACAAAGGCAATAATAAAACCAAAAATAAGGACTGGAAATGCAAGTATAGGCATATCTAAGCCTCCACGTTTAGTTAGGGGTTAAGCTGATAAAGGCATCCATAATGTATTTTGGGAGCAAAAGTAAAAAATTTCCTTTATGCTCAAAAAGAACTCGGATAAAGACTCATAATCGCATAAATACTCATAATCGGATAAATACTCATGTAAATACTCGTATACGTATAGGTATTGTTCTCCTTAACAAGGTCTTTTCAATAGGTCTTTTCGGAATAGCCTCTTGCGCTCGTTGCGCTGACGACGGGTGGCTCTGGTCAGCAGATTCTGGTCAAATTCTGCTCAAGCCGATATAGTCTGAACTTCTATAGGAAGCCTGCTCAAAGTCAATTCTTTGAGCTCCAATTTTTTGCTGGCATTATCAATATCAATGCCAACAAGGCTTCCATCGGCATCATAGTCTAAAACAACACCTTCCGAAACTTCCTTGCTTTCTACACTTAGCTTCGAAGTAAGGTCAATGTAGAGGGAATCTGTTTCTGGGTAATATCTTAATTTCATAATTTGAATCTCCTGTCAGGAAAGGCATTATGAATGGTGATTATCCTCAAGTGTTACATCCCTAAGAATACGTCCATTGAGTTCGTCAATGAAGCCCCAAAAACAGTACCGATTGCCCTCTTGAGGTTCGACCTTAATTGGGTTCTCAATGACCCGGATGCACCATTCTTTTTTGAGATATGAGCGTTTACGTAAAACCTCATTCTCAAAGTAGGCCGTGAACTTATACTTTCCCATGTTTATAAGCATAGCTTATTTTACAGGAGAAAAAAAGGATAATATCTCGGAAATTATTAATTTTTTTCCTCAAATCTGTTCCTTAACGAATATTCGGTTCCCCTCATTCTCTTCCTCAACGAATATTCGGTTTCCCTCGATGCGGATAATTTTCACTCCGGTGTTTTTTTTAAGGTATGTACCATCAGTGAGTACATTCAGACGACGGCCTTGAAAATTGGCTATTCCCGCTGGCCTGAGATCAGATACGGCCAGGCCGGTTTCCCCAACGCAAATGACTACTGAATCCTTCTTTTTGCTCTGCTCCTTTGCTTGTTCACCAGAGTCAGACGGGGGCGCAGAATCTCCGACGCGACGCTTCAGCACCATGCTGGCTGAGAGGCCGCTTTTTCTTAAAAGAACGATTGACAGGATAATGAATGAAATACTGCCAATTGTTGCCCCAATTGAACAGGCCATGCTCAATCTGATCCACGACAGATAGACTCCCGCGGCCAGAAGAATGATGGCTCCAATACCAGCAAGGCCAAAGCCAGGGATAATCAATATCTCGACCAGCATCATGATTAACCCCAAGGCTAAAAGCAGGACGATCAAAATAGGCCAGCTAAATGCTCCAATGAGCACCACGATCAGCCCCAGTAAAAGAAACATCGCGAACAGAATGGGCCATATCATAAGCCAATGCATCAACCTTCCTCCTTCTTCCCGACTTCCTCCTTTTTCCCGATTTTTTGAACCATAATCTTTGTACCCTCCACTCTGATGATCCGAACCAGTGAGCCCTTTTCAATAAAGTCACCCTCACTGATTACGTTTAAGCGTTTTTCCCCAAATGTGGCCTTGCCCGCAGGCCGAAGATTGGTAAAGGCTACACCCTCCTGGTTAAGATACTGAATCCAGTCTGATGATTTTGACGATTCCGACAATTTTGACGATTCCGATTTTATCGCATTTCGTGAAAGCTCAATTGGCGCAGGCTCCGCATGTGCAGCAGGGTTTGCCTTTGAGACAGCCCCGGAGCGGGCATGAAGCACCAGCCGTTGGGCTATTGAGCTCTTGACCAGGAATTTCATCGACCAGACAAAGGCGATCAGGACTACGAACAAAACAATTGAGATTTGCGAAACAGCTATCCTGATTTCCCATGCGGTTGGGTTTTTCCCTACCAGGCTCAGCGTGAGGCCCGCGGCCAGAGCTATCAGGCCGAGTATGCCGGTCATGCCAAAACCGGGGATAACAAAGACCTCCAGCAAAAGCAAAATAGTACCGACCAGAAGAAGAGCAACCTCTTCCCATCCGACCAGATTGAGAACCACATGTCCCCAGAAAAAAATAGCCAGGCAAATAAAGCCCACGGTTCCGGCGATTCCCCAGGTGGGGGTTCTCAACTCCAGAATCAGGCCGAGTAGACCAATGGTAAGGAGCAGGGAGCTTAGCAGGCTGCCGCTTACTATTCGGAGGAATTTTTCGGCCCAGTTCGCTCTCTCTTCTACCAGCCTGGCTGGTTGAAGATTGAATTTTTGCAGGATCTCTTCGACTCCGTTGGAGACTTCAAAATCAGCTACCTTATACCGGAGCGCCTCCGATGAGGTCAGAGTCAACAGCTTTTTCCCTTCTGTCAGCCCCTCGATGACAACATCCTGGTCAACCATGGCTTCGGCAATGAGAGCGGGGCGATGGTTTTTTTCTGCTGTAGCCTTCATCTCTTTGCGAAAATAGGAGATCACCTTTTCGCTGGCAGGTTGCATCTTCTGATCAAAAGGAGTGATTATCACTGGCATGGCTGCTCCGATTGTTGCACCGGGGGTCATAGTGATTTTCTGGCAGGCCAGGGAAATTAAGGCCCCGGCAGATATGGCCCGTTTGTTGACATAGGCAATGGTTTGAGTCTTTGAGTTCAGCAGGACATCCCGAATATCTATGGCCGCATCCATCCGACCGCCAAGGGTGTTGATTTCAATGATTACAGCACTTGCACCCTGCTCATCCGCCTCACTTATAACCCGTCTGATGAAGGGGGTCAATCCCCGATCGATCTCTCCGTTGACCTTGACCAGGTAGATCAGGTTACTCACTGTATCCTTTTTTTTCATTCCTGATCCTGATGTGGCGATTTCTGATCCTGAACCGGATCTGGCCATACTTTCCTGGGCTCCCAGAGGAGGAAAGGTCAGTGATAGAAGCAGAATCAGAATGCAAAGCGAAAAAAATAATTTTTTCATTTGGACTTTACCTTTAATTTTGTATTTTTTACTCAATCGCAGTATAACAATGTGTTAGCTAATTGGCAAGAATTTCTATGGAGGGTAGAAGACGGCTGTCAGGTATCAGGTATCAGGTATCAGATATCAGGCATCAGGCATCAGGCATCGGATATTGGATATCGGATATCCGTTATCAGGTATTAGAGGAAAAAATGAAACTGTCCGCTCTTAAAAAGAGATTGATGACCTGATACGCCACCCATTGCGAAGCAGCCTGACTTCATCGAGATGCGCCGTTCCTTTTTCGCCGGAGTAATAGTATGTGGTGTCTGTGCCGCTGTTGGCAGTCAAAAAAAGATATTGCCAGCCCAGCTCAAAGCCTATCATCTGCCAGGGGTGGTAAGTGATTGCGATTTCGGCACCCAATCCATATCCATAGGCTTTATGGCGGAAGCTTGGATTCTGGGCGAAATCATCCCTGAGGTTCCATATTCCTTCGCCAAGGTAATGGGCCAGTAAGGGGGTGACTTTTCCTCCGATTTCCAGAGAATGGCAAAGGGGAATAGAGCTTTTGGTGAGGTTCAAGGTTGATTTGAATCCGATTTTGATCGCATTCCAGGTAAAGTTGTAGTGAGAATCCAGCCACGCAAAATATCGCCCATTATAAGGTATCGGCGACTCCTGATTTCCCCCATTGTAGGTATCCGAGTCGGTATCTGATTTGATGAGGGGTCTTCCGTCATACATGCGCAGGCTGTCCTGGTAATGCTGGGCTCCCAGAATCCACTGCCATTGCCAGGACAGAATCGGTCCTGTATTTTGTTTGCTGAACAAAGTCAAAGGCCTATTAGTTAGAGGCATACGCCCCTCCAGGCTCCAGAGATCAACCCTCCCATCTACGGGATTCCGGGATTCCGAAGTTTTACGATTGTTCTTATAATCGGTGTCCTGAGATTGCCCATTCGTTATCGGGGCTACGGCGAATAAAAAATTCAAACCCACAAGAGGTGCGTAGTGCAAGACATCAATTTCAAGCGAAAGGAGGGAGGCATCAATGTTATGGTATTCGAGCTCGGAGGTACAATCGCCTGATCCGCAGGCAAAGGATGTCTGCCAGGAAGCATCGCCCTTGGTTTGCCAGCGGCCTGTCCAGAGGCGGACATCATTTTTTTTGCCAGGGGGGATTATTTGCCCTATTCCTGTGCTGCAACAGGTAAGGATGCAGACTCCAACCAGAAAGATGAGAACTCCTTTAGGTTTTGGGTGCATAATCATATTTTGGAAAAATCTTTACCTGCCGTTACGTTTTCTGGTATTTTTTTGCGTTAAAAATCTAATTCCCGATATGTTGTTTAATAGCAAGATTTAACGTAACTACTCAGGTAGTCACAGAGGCACAAAGGCACAAAGAAAAATGAAAACAACTTTTTGTTTTTTCGCCCCTATGAACCTGTGCTTAGAAGTTAAACAGCAAATAGGCGAGACAACTTTGTGCCTTTGTGCCTTTGCCCCTATGAACCTGAGTAGTTACGATTTAACCTTATCGGTTTGGCTGTGGGAAATGAGCTCGTGGACCATAGACTTTTAAGTTTTTTTGAAAACCCCTTGATTTTTTTGGTTGTAAATATTATGATAAAGTGCTCTATGGATTGACCAAGATAAAAGTTTGGTGATGGCAGATATTGATGCAACAATGGAGGACTCAACTAATGAGCGTAATGAGCGATAAAGAATATATGCTCAAAAAAGATTATGATAGACTTATGAAAGAATTGGAAAAATTAAAGAGAAAGGAAAGACCCGAAGTCATAGCAAGAATCGCTGAAGCCAGGGCATTCGGAGACCTTTCGGAGAATGCGGAATACGATGCTGCGCGCGAGCATCAATCGTTTATTGAGGGAAGAATCCTTCAACTGGAAGATCGCTTAGCCAAGTCTATGATCATTAACCCGGAAGAATTACCCAAGGACAAGATCGTCTTTGGCAGCCATGTCGTGCTCTATGATCTGGATCAAGATCGGGGTGTGGAATATATCCTGATGGGAAAGGATGCAGATTACAGCAAAAAAGAGATTTCGGTTTACTCTCCGATCGGCAGAGGGTTGCTGGGCAAGCGAGAGGGAGACGTGGTGGAAATCAAGGTGCCTGCCAGGATACTCCGCTACGAGATACAAAAGATCAATCCGGAAGAATAATCTCCTGCACAAGTAAGTTGCGGGTTATGAATTTCGGATCAGGGTTGAAGTTTCAGATTTCTATTAACCAGCTATTAAACAGCAACCAGTAATCCGCGACTTGAACCAGCAACCCGTAACTCGCGACTCGAACCAGTAATTCGTAACTCGCGACTCGAACCTGGTACTTTTGTTAAGACCGTCCCTGGGAGGAAGAAGGGGAACATGTGGTTCTTTAATCTGAGCCTGCATATCGAAGAATAAGAGCATATCGAAGAATAAGGGTATTGAGATAGCATATCGAAGAATAAGGGTATTGAGAGAGCATATCGAAGAACAAAAATAGAGCCTTTTTCAGGCAGAAAAACAACCTTTGATGCCATGAAAAACGAAAAGAAATCGCAAGACCGCAGCCCTGCCCAATGGTTTCTTCTTGTATTGCTTGCAGCAAGCATATGTCTGGCCTTTTATGTGGGGAGGATCTTCCTCCATTCCCTGATCCTGGCCATACTTCTTGCTTCGGCCTTTTATCCGGTTCATGAGCGGATAAACAGTCTCCTGAGAGGGAAAAAGAATCTGTCCGCCTTTGCCGGGTGCCTGCTGGTCATTCTGCTGATCGTGCTTCCCCTGCTGTTTATGCTTATAGGCATGGTCAACCAGGGGATACGCTCAGTAAATGCGGTACGCGGGTGGCTTGAGCAGGGAAATCTGGAACGCCTCCTGCAATCCGATCACCTGACTTATTTTCGGCATCTGGGGAACCATTATCTTTCATTTTTAAACCTGGAAATCGGCCGATTGCAGGGTTGGATGATCAGTGGAAGCCAATACCTGGGGCAGTTCCTGCTGAGCAAAGGTGGAACACTGGTTTCCAATTTGGGTTCTCTCTTTTTCCATTTCTGGATCATGATCTTTATTCTCTTCTATCTGCTGCGGGATGGGAAAGCATGGCTGGCCAGCTTCCTTCATCTTTTCCCGCTTACCAAGAGCCAGGAGACCATTTTGATCAACCGGCTTCGGACCATAGGGCGAGTGGCCATGATCGGGAGCCTCCTGACCGCTATAGCACAAGGGATTATCGGCGGCATTGGGCTGTGGATAGTCGGTATCTCCCCCCTGTTTTGGGGAAGCCTTATAGCTGCGGCCTCATTTATCCCCCTGGTGGGGACCAGTCTGGTCTGGCTTCCGGCGGTCATTTACCTCTTCATCACCCAAAAAACCGGGCTGGCGATTTTTCTGCTCATTTACTGCATAGCTATCCTGAGCTCCATTGACAACTTTTTGCGTCCCTACCTGATTCAGAAGCAAAAGGGCGTCTCTATGCCCCCTCTTCTGGTATTTCTGGCAATTTTGGGAGGGATTCGTGTTTTCGGCTTGCTTGGTGTCGTTTACGGGCCTATGATCTTTGGGTTGTTATCCTCCCTTTTATACCTCTACGAGGTTGAGTTTTCCTCCTTTTTAAACCACCAGGACCGATCTTCCGATACCCACATTCAGTAGTCAGTTAACCTATGAGCACAAATATGAGTTGGGTCCTTTAATATTAATTGGTTACGGGATTTGACATGCCATACTTTCTCAATA
>Ga0307378_10001914_pt1 | contig 32921 bp, 39 predicted proteins | sample UN1MG_FD_202238 | JGI IMG/M metagenome (GOLD analysis project Ga0307378, IMG submission 202238) | Soil microbial communities from Risofladan, Vaasa, Finland - UN-1 | ecosystem: Environmental > Terrestrial > Soil > Coastal area > Acid sulfate soil | place: Finland: Risofladan, Vaasa | collected... | reverse complement strand
CAGTTCCACCCTGTGAATCAGATAGGTGCAGATCACGATAAGGACCGTATCGCCCGTTGCATTACCGGTATAATCCGTGCCATTGTTGTCAAGCACTACGGCCTTGTTCACCATCGTTGTCACCGCCGCCCCTGCGATGTCTTTTATCTGCGGCTGGGCGATGGCATCGGCACTGCCTATGATGAAGTCACCTATCACATCAGCAATCGAGGTCCCGCCGGCTGCATCGTAGACGACCTCAAGATCGTCCGGCGCAGACGGTTCAACCAATACTTCCGAGCCGTAATCCAGTATCATTTGGATGCCCAGCACCTGATTGACCCTGTCCGCTCCCGGCGCGGGTATCAACGCAATCTGTGTCGTCGCCAGCAGCTTGATTTGGGCTGCGGTAAGTTTTACCAGCGCCTTGAGTACGTGCCCGAGCCCGTAGTTATTCAGCTCTACGATGGCCTCACCGTCCGTTGCCGTCAGGTCGGCTCTTAACGAACCGATCAGGAAATCGGCATCCGACAGCTTTGTTGTCACAGCGCCCGTCCCTGCGGTCCCACCGTACGGGTTGCCATCCTCGTCCCAGCCGACAATGTCCCCATCGCTGCCGGTAACCGCTGCAGCCCTGGCCCTAACAACTCCCTTGACCTGAGCGGCGCCGAGCGCATTGGCGGCTATATCGGCTATGGCTTGCCCCACCTGATCGCCTACCTGAACTATCTCACCTGCGGTTCTGGCGACAGCCGGCGTGTAGTCGAGGCCCGCTCCGTTCTGATAAAATTCTGATTCATGGTTCATAATTCGCCCTTTCGTCAAATTTTAAGTTCTAAAATTTTCGCTTCTTTACTCTTTACAAACACTACTACTAATTCAGTTGACCCTGCTGCTGCCGGAGCTGCTCGATCAGTTCGACGATTTTGGCCCTATTGCATTTGGCTGGCACATCGATGCCCAAGTCATGGGCGTATTCGACGAGGTCGTTCTTCTTTAGCTCTGCCAGGTCAATCTGCTCTGCCGTCGGTGATGTCTGCTCTTTTGCCGGAGCCTCAGGCTCAACCGGTTCCATGCCTTTCAGGGGCGCAAAACAGTTGAAGCATTTGCCGTTGGCCGGCTCACCGTTGCCGTGCCGGGCGGCATCATACCGCCAGATGCCCCCGACACAAACGAGCTGGTTCTCCTGACCGCAGCCGCATTTGATTATTTTCGTTTCCATATTGTTATTTCCTCAGTTTAAGTGTCTTCAATAATTTCTACAAACAACACTACAAGCAACACGTTACAAGGCTGCCCTACTATGCCGTGTTCTTCTGCATGCTGCGATAGTCCATACTCTTGCACCCGACATCGTGGAACACGCGGAACGTGATACCCATCCGGTCGGCCCCCATCGGGAACTGCTCGATCGTCGGCTCGCGTCTGCCGTTGAGGAACGCCACTTCGATCGTATCGCACAGGTTTTTCTGGCCGGTCAGGTACCAACTCGTTGCCGAGTGTCCTGTGAATGCGGCGTTCGATAGCCTCGCATCACTGACCACCTCAATGTTAAGGTCGCTGATCGCGTTGTATGCCGGCTTGAGTATGTCCGTAGTGCCGGCGACGACTATTGTCGCAGCCTTTACTATCTCCGAAGCCGTGAACGTCAGGTCCGGCGGCACCAACAGAACGGCGACCGGCACGTTGATGTTCTTGCCATCCTTGTCGGTCTGCTTCATAAACACAACGAGTGCCGCAGCCAGTTTGTCCTTTGTCAGTGTTGCCGTCGTATGGAGGTTGCCATGGTCGGAGTGGAACAGTGCCGTCCCGTCCGCCATGGCCCCGTTTGCCATTAGATGTGCATACACCAGATCTCCCACCAGCCGCTTTGCCCTTGCTCCCATGTTTCTCGGCTGTTTGGCAAGGGCGTTCAGATCATCGTTGATAATCTGGACACGGGTAATTGCGAAATTCTTCGCAAAGGTAGAGACCGAGTACTGCTCCCCTTCCTCAGTCGCTCCACCGTACTTGACCTCGCCTCCGGCCCCTACTTCCAAAAGGTCGCCGGTATCGGTCAGTCTCGCCCGTGTCATCATCTTAAAGTCCGATGCGGACCCGATTGTGCACCATTTCGGCCAGGTCTCGGGCTGCATGTTATAACCCTTCAGCATCGCCTTGTTCGCGACGTTGCTGAGCAGCAGCGGCAATGATGCCGTCGAGAACGCCGTCCGTATCATCTCCTCACGTCCGGCAGGAATGTCCCGGCCATCTACCAGTATCGCATTACGACAGATGTCTGTTAGTGACATGTCGCGGAATCGGTGGGCCTGCTCGGCCTTCCTGGCGCCGTCAGCTCCCTCAGTCACCACATCATCAAGCCCGGCCCGAAGCAGTATCGCATCTTCGAGCAGCTCTCTGGTCATCGCGCTGTCCCTGACATGGATCGCGGGCGTGCTCACCTTCGGGCGGTTCCTGCGGACCGCTTCCAGAATCTCGGCCCGTGCCTGGTCTATTGTTTTGCCCTCGCGGATACACCTTTCGACCACCTCATTATCGAGGTCGTCACCGGCCAGTGCCCGGATGGCATTGACCCGCTCCCGCTCGATGCGGACCGCATCATCGGCAATCGCTTTCGGATTAACTGCCGGCGGATCGGGTTCGGTCCGCTGTGCGGGCGGTTCGAGAGTCGACTCGGTCCCGGCGGCCAGTGGAGCAGCCGACTCGAGCCTTTTCTGCTCGTCCTCGATCCTTTTCTGCTCGGCCTTAAAGTCGGCCTCGAGTGCCGTTCTCTGCTCTTCGCTCAGGTCTTCTGCCTTCAGCCCTCTCTTACTTAACCATTTCTCGAATTCCATCGTTTTGCCCTTTCGATTATTGACAATAAATTCTTCTCTATTCTTAGCAGCGCCATCGGCCCCGATGGCGCAGACACTGTTCTCCTTGATCTCCCATTCCGTTGTGATGCGAAGGTCCCTTTGAGCGGAGGCCTTGAATGGCCGGCCCTCCACTTCGGCCTTTTCCCCTTTTGCTATGGTCACGGAATTGATTACCCTGTAGCCGATTGAGTTGTCCTGTAAGTGTCCCTCTTTAGTGAGAATCCATGGATGCTCAGCGGGTTCTGATACGCTGTATGAATTTCGGCCTATCAGCTTATCGCCTTCGACCCGCAACTCACGTGTCGAGCCCAATACTTTCTGCACCGTGGAACGATCGTGTGTGTCGAGCATGGGTATTTGGCGGTTCTTCGGCAGCATGCAGCCCTTCATAAGCAGTATCTCTTCAATGACCTCAAACCGGCACCAGTCCAGGACCAGTATTTTCGTCTCGGTCGCTATAACGGCCTCTATGCTCCGGGTCTTTTCGTCGAGCGTATCGGCCCTGACCTGGTATGTCCGCGTCGTCAGGTCCCGGCATTGCATTCCCTGAAACTTGTCGTTGTGAGGAGTATTTCCCGTACTTGCCCGTAGCATGATTATTTTTTCCCCTTTCCAACAGCAGCTACATTCTTGCGTGCAGTTTTTGCATCTTCTTTAGAAATAAGTTTTAATTCTTCAAGCAAACTGATTTCCTTGGCCCGCTGTCTGATTTCCCTTTCCCAGTCCCTCCCCCCGTTTGCATATTCGATGGACAGATTCGTTGTCATACTCTTGAGACGCTTATCCTGTGCCTCCGCTTCCTTCTTTGGGTCCACATGCTCGGCCCCCGGCCAGAACCATGCGGGGGCGATTACAATGTCCATCCGTCTTAGGTACCTTAGATAGCCGCGGATCAGAACCGCCTCGCGCAGCCAGGCATAGAATATGCGGTTCGTAACGTGTACCTCCAGCCAGGCCCGTACGGTCTTTATGAAGCGGTAATATACCTGCCAGTCGAGCCTGCCCGATGCGTAGTTATATTTCGAGCTGTTGGCCGCCGCCACGTTGAACGGCATATTCAGACACCGTGCGATTTCGTTGAGAATCTCATGCTTGAACGCCGCGTAGGTGCTTGTCGGCTGTTCAGGCTTGAATTGCTGCATCTCCCCGCCGGCCGGCAGGGTCAGCATCGCATTGCGGGCGATCTCAATCTCGTCCATCGACTCGATTTCATCTACCTCACCGCCCCCAAATTCCTGCTTCATCACCGCGGAAATATTGGCTGCGGTCTCCGCCCCCTGCACGGTGGCCAGTGTGTACCGTCGAAGCTGCGAGAATAGCGGCAGTGAAGGGGTCAGCCATGGTACTCCGCGGCTCTGCCCGGGACGGTCCTCGCGGTAGAGATGAATCACCTGGCTTGCATGCACCCGGTCGTATTCCCCCAGTCCGCCCATCGCGACAAATGAGTTCATCGCACCCGGATGTTTTTTAAGTATGTAATATGCGATCGGCCGGCCATCCTCATCGTATTCAATGCCATCGCGTATCTTGTCGTCACCGAGTGACAGCCCTCCTGTACCAAAAAGGCCACTCGGAGTTGTCACACAGTCCGGTTCCACCACGGTCAGCCTCAGCCTCGGTGATGGTGTCGCATCAAGCCAGCTTTTTGGGCTGCCGATGTCTGTCATAACGATAAAAGCTTCGCCTGATTCATCCTGTTGGAGCGAGCCGCACAGTTTGAGTATATCAGCGAAGCTGAGAATCCCCCGAAAATCACATCGTGCGCACCATTGATTGAACTTGTCCTCGACTTCCTTGTCGAGCTCGGGATTGTCCGTCTGTATCTGAAGTCGGGGTCCTGTGCCGACAAGGTCGTTTGCCTTGGTATCGACAATTCCCTTGGCATATGAATTATTGCGGACCTCATAGCGGGCCCGGTTGCGCAGAACCGCCAGGTCCTGCCTTATAATCGAGTCGGCATCCCGCCCATCAGCGTAAAGCCAGTGGTTCTCGTTGTGCCTGTTGGTCACCGCCGCATCGTACGATCGCACATTGTCCCGCGATGGTATCCGCACCCGCCCGCGGTCCGAGATGCGGGCCGGTGTTTTCGGTTTTGATTTTTTTAGAAATGAAGGAAGTCTCATTTACCTTGCCCCCCCTGCCTTTAGATGGTGGATTGTAAAGCCCTTGCTGTTCCTGTCGCTCACACTAAGCGATGCATAGTACCTTCTGGCGTCCAGCAGTTCTCTCAAGCTGCGATAGGTGACCGATCTTCCGGACTCGGCTAATGTCATCGGCGTACCTGCCCAGTTCTCGATTGCGGTATCTATTGCGGCTATTATCGTTGTGTAGTCTGCCATTTCCCTGTTAACACCAAACAAAAAAAACGCCGGCGGGGGTGCGGCCCCGCACGGCGCTTTTCGTTTTGGCCTCTTGGCCGAATACCTGTTTAGTAAAGAGCTTTTACATTGTAGATTTTCGGTTAGAAACTATTGGTTTGTAAATACCAAAACAGTGCATATAAAGAGAATGGTCTATATTTAGGAACAAATTTCCATTTTCAGCAATTTTTTTAAATGCGACGGGGGATCCCATTCCGAAAAAGGCATTTTTTTGCCTTTCAAGAGATTGCAGCTTATACATGCCGGAACGACATTTACTTTTGTATGCCATCCACCTCGTTCTAATGGAACTACATGTTCATGCAAAAGTTTTTTACTTTTTCTCCCACAATAAGCACATCTGTTTTTAAAATATTCCAAAGTCTCCAGCCATTCATCCAAAGTTAGTGTGAAGGCTTCTTTTGCTTTTTTAAATATGCTGCGTCTTTTGCATGTAGCACGAAGATTTGCTTCTTTCCCTTTTGCTGTTCGCTGATACTTCTGAAATGCTTTTCTTGTCATAGCCCTGCCTGTTTTAGTTTTTCGATATTTATGAGTGCTGTTTTTTTTGATTGTTTTTGCTTTTTCGGTTTTTCGATATATTCGAGCCCACTCTCTTGAGTGAGCTTTATTTTTTTGTTGCCACAGACGTTGATATTTACAGAGACATTCTTTACATTTATCATTAAGTCCATCTCGATTAGTCAGGTGTTTGTAAAATCCTTTCGAGTTTTTGTATTTATGACACTTCGAACACTTTTTTCCCATTATTCTATCATCTCCTTGGTCCTGACCCTTCTGCCGCAATACCGGCATATCTTATACCGCCGGACCGCCCCCGGTATGTTAACGGTCTTTACCGTGGCCCACGGCCGGCCATCTTCGGTCCTGAAATCGGCACAGCCGCACGTGGGGCATTTCAGACCGGAAATTTTTTTCTTCTTTTTGAACACTCTTTATCTCATCCTCTTTTTTCTCTGCAGTTCCGATAGTTTTACCCTTCTCCTTGCCGCCGCTGCGGGAGCTCTTGTTTCACCGGGGGCGCGCAGATACTGCACTCCCTTGTAGAACGCGGCCGCCGCCGCCAATACCGCCGTATCAAGCGAATGTGTTGCCGCTCCGGTACCGAGCGGCTGCCAGGCCCACTTGATATTGCCCCGCGTATCACGCAGCTTTACTTTCTGTTCGTTGCCGAATTCCGTGAAATAGTAGAAGGGTATCTCATCGTAGAACATAGTCAGGGGCGGCGATGTTATCATGCCGGACTCATCGACTTTCGGCTCGACCCAGCCGGTCACCTGGTTCTTGAAGTAATAGGTGTCGACCACGAGCAGCTGCATACCCTTATACCTGAGCCTTTTTCTCGCTGTCAGCCTCCTCGCTGTGGCCGATTCGAGGTCGCTGGGTTTAAGAGGTTTTAGCAACGGACCCTGTTCTCCTTTGACCGGTATGGTAAGTCCCGGCCGGGCCCGACAGTAGTCGTATACATCATCCGGCTCGTACCCTGAATCTACAAACATGACCACAACCGCCGGCCACGGTTTTTTCTCGTTGGGTGTACCATCGGCCCAGGGGAACGGACTCAACAGCACCTCCCTGTCGAGCTCATCGAAGCTTGGTACCGAGCCGCTTGAGATTACCCAGTTTTTGAGTCCATACCCGAACCCGCGGACCTCATAATCGAGCCTCACAATCCCGCGTGTTTTGCTTTTATGATAATCCGCTGCGGCCACAAGTATAAGACACTCGTTCGGCACCGTCCCCCGGCTGAAACCACCGCGTAGTTTTTGCAGTTCACTCGGCTTTACTTTTTTTCCGGTTTCGGTAAATGGCAGACCCTCAATCGAGTTTTTAAAATCCAGGAGTTTGCCCATCACGATTCCCTGTTCGGTATTCGCCTCAAACCATTGGGCCATTATTTCGGTCCAGCGTACCCAGGGGCTGATAAGTGCGCCGTAATGAAATCCCGAATGTCTCTTGTCGCGATTGGGCTCACCGTGAATGTTGCCATCGGCATCTATGGTCTGGCCGGCCGGTATCCATTTTCCCGCGGTGACCAGCTCCTCTTTGCGGCCCTCATCAATCCTGGCCTTACATACTTCGCACTCGTACCAAACCACACCTTCTTTTTTGCGGATCTCAGCCGGGTCCCTCAGTTCTTTGGGAATCTTTAACTGTGCAAACTTCCACACCTGGTATTCACCGCAATGCGGGCACGGTATGTAGTACTCCTGCATGTTGGACTGCTTATACCCCACACTGATATAATCATCCTCGCGGGTCGGCGTTGAGGCATCGACTATCTTGCGATCCCAGAACGTAAGTGTTCTTTTTTCCGACAGGTCCAACGGGTTCGCCTCCCGCCCGACAAAAGGCGGGTATTTATTGACCTCATCCCGGAACAGATAGCGTATCGGTTTGGCGGCCAGGGCTGCTGGTGAATTACTGCCGGCGAAATAAAGTGTCATCGTATCAAAGTAGAATTCCTTCTTGCTCATGTCCCATACCCGGCCAGTGGTGTGAGTTGAAAGTTCCCTGCTGGCCTGCACCATCGGCTTGAGGCGGTTCTCCGCCGCGTAGTCACAGTCATCATCGCGGGGCATCACAAGCAGAGCCGGACCCGGGTCTTCACAAATACAATCGCCAATCATGTTATATATGGCCTCGGTGCCCCCCGACTGCGGCACCTTTTGAACTGTTATTCGCTCCACTTCCGGGTCGCTGAAGGCGTCCATGATGCCGCGAAGGTACGGCGCCCGGTCGGTCCGCCAGGGCCCGGGCTCGGCGCTGCTTCGGGCATCGAGTACCCTGTGCCGGTCCGCCCACCGACTTACGGTAAGCTTTGCCGGCAGACGCCAGGCCTGCCGTTCCACCGGGGTCCACAATTCTTTTGACTTCCCTGTCATATTTCTCCGTTGGATTAATCGCTCTGCCGGGCAAAGCCGGCAATCAGGTGACGGACTTCGGTATTTACCGCCTGCTCGATCGCTCGGCGGTACTTCGGCGGCACCTTAACCGCCACTTTACGGCCCAGGGCCAGAAGTCCCCTCTTGACCGCCAGGATTCGCCCGACATCCCTCCTCTCGTACTCCTCTTTTTTTATGTACTCCCCCTTTTTAACGGCCAGTTCCATCCCGACCAGTTCAGCCTTGGTCGTCTTGAGGTTGGCCTCGGCCTTCTGTTGTTTGATTTTGTGCTCGCTCGCATCCTGCCCTTCGTTCTTCTTATAAAATTCCAGGATGCTCTTTATATAATAGCCCTCTGATGTCCGCGGCATGTGGACCGATACCCAGCGGCGTATTGTCCGGGAATCCCGGCCTATGTAAGCCGCAGCCTCTTTTTGTGTCTTTAGAATCTGCGATTCGGCAATGGCCGACCTGGTGTTTTTGCCTTTTCCCTTCTGTGTTTTATTCTCTCGGGCCATTGCCTCAAGCTCTCTGAGCTCCTCTAATTCCTTAGCTGTCAGATGTTGATTGTTTTTTACCATGGACAGCAGAAACAAATGCCTCTGTTTTTGCGAAATCTCCACGGCATCAACATCTTTTTCCCTCAATCACCCCTTGCCTTTCTCCGATACTCTTTTTTAATGACTAAACCCGATGCGCAAAAATGCCGCGGCCGCTTATACCGGCTACGGCAGGCGGTTAGTCCGATACTCACCGCCCGCATCGGCTTTTTTTCTGTCTTATATCCGCTCGAAGGAACTCTTCCCGCACTTATCGCACTTCTCCGGCTTAACCTCGTAACCGGCTGCACACGAAGTACACTGCCACTTGCCCTGGCTTTTATCTTTGGCACTGCCAACTGCCTGTTTAATCGCTGCCTTGTTCCTTAATTCCATCGCCTGTTTGTGATCGCCGAGGTGTTCTGCAACCGCTGCGGCTGCCTCTTCCTCGGTAGCGAATCCATCCTTATGCCAGTAGTTTCCCTTGCGACTTATCTGCGCCCGCCACTTTCCCGAGGCCTTATGAAGTGACACGCCCTTATACCTTGATGTCCCTTCCTTACGGGTACTCAGGGCCGGGGCTGCGGTATCACCGGCACCGGCGCTGTTTGTGCGGCTTGTCTTTTTTGGCCTGCCCCCTTTTCTCCCGGCGGCATTCTTAACCGCCGGCATCCCGATTGCGTGAAATCGCCTGGCGAGCTCTGTTCCATCGAGCGGAACTCTGACCTGCTCTCCTCTTTCCATGTCCTCCAGGACCGCCGTCGGCGTGGTCTCCACCTCTTTGACCCTGAATACATCGTCACCGGTAACTGTGAAAAACTTTCTACCAACATTCTTTTGAGTTATCATTTGCTAAGACTCCTTTCAAAAAAATTAAGCCTCAAACCATTTAATAAGCACTTCAAGTGCTTCCTGTCTGCAGGTTGATTTAAAAATCTCCTCCCAGTCCGAACCATCCCTGATATAAACCCGGTGATACCCATTGTGATAATACAGCCTTATGCGCACCGTTACGGGCGTCTGCTCCAGACTGAACTTACGAATTCTTACCCTGACATAGACCAACTGACAATGGACCTATTTCCTTATACTCAACAATAACCATAACACTATCACAGCCAGCAGACCCACGGCCCACCAGTCAATATCAAATGGGTTTTTCATGTAATACATACCCTTGCTTCCGCCCGCTCTCCTGCCGCCTCTCCGCCATCAGCTGGCCTATAAAATCAGCAATATCGTTGAGGCAGCCCGCCGAAAAAACTGCCGTAGTAACCGGGGTGAAAACATACTGCCGCCAGTATGGGTACCACCTCACCTCGCCCAAAAGATCGCCGCCGCTCTTGTTATAACACCACCAAATCTGCGTCTTGGACTTTTCCTCCATTAACTCAAACTTTATGTACTTGTATTCGGTTTTCATTTATGCCTCGCTTTCCGTTGCTGGCCATTCGGCCCTACTCAAAAGTCCTTCATCAATATTCTAAATGTCAATTCTGCGAACAGCGTTCAATGCTGCCATAGGGTGTATAGCGTTCATAATTGTTAAATTTCTCCAGTTCTATGAGTCTATCCACCCTATGACATATATATTCCGGATCGATATAGAAAGTCGGCCGGAAAAATCTCTCAATACACTCACAGCAATACCAGTACGTTACACTGAAGCCTGAATCGGTAGATATTGAAGAAATAATCTCACCCCATACAAAAACCTCGCCACATTCAATACACGGCTTCCATTCCTTGCCGGTTGCAATAATTTGAGAAAATATCTTCATTCCTGATTTTCCAACTTTCGTAGTAAAGGTAAAAATTCATCTTTGATTATTCTGTCCCGTTCAGCTTGTTGCTTCTCAAACAAACTCCCAAACCCTTCGTCTCTCGCCGCCATCTCTTCTCTAAAGTTATTTTCCTGGCGGGCCTGCATCTCCGGTTCCATATCTAAAACATCCTGCGAAGCTGGATTCATCACAGTAGCTTTAATCTTGCTCTTAAAAGGCAGGTCCCAGTTGGCTATTATGGCCTCCCAGTCTATCTCATCCGGCTCGGCGTCCGCACCGGCCGCTCGCATAATATCTGTGAACTGCTGCTGAATATGCTCGAATCGAAGCACTTCTGGTTTTGAGCCTGCAAGTATCAGGTTGACCGGATAAGTATTCCTTAGAAAATCATGGACAGCACAGTTGATACACAGACCTTTAGGCTCTTTAGACCGACGCAACATCTTCGCCTTTGAGTTTCGCGGCCCAACTACTTTGCAATGGGCTCCGCACCGCTGACATCGGATAGCTACGGTACTCATTACTTCACCTCGCTTTCCTTTTCTCCCTTTCCCGCCGGACAGAGTACGAAGTGCATTAAGCCAACGGCTACGGCGGGCTTGCACCGTTTGCCAAGTTCTTGCAGGTGTTCACTGCATACATCGAGAACATGATGCGGGCGACCCTTTTCGTATTCCGAGTACAGGCCATAGATGACATTTGCCGTCGCCGTTTTCCCACAGACATTACAATAAACAGGCTCTTTTTCTTCCCCGTGAAAAAGGCAGCAAAGCCACCTGATTAAACGTAGGCCGAGATAAGAAGCAGCAGGGATTAATCTCATTATTATTCCGCCTCGCTTTCTGTAATTAATGGGGCCGAAAAAGCTATCAGGGCTTGGTCTTTCGCACAGGCTTTTGTTTCAAGTGAATAAACTCCATATCGGGCGGAAGTCCACCTTCGTTTCCGGCAATGCTTACACTCAATTAACAGTCGGTGTCCCCTTGCCTCTATAAGCCAATAGTCTCTTGTGCTGCGTCCCTCTGAATGTTCACAAATTGGAACACCTTTTCTCGGCATATCATTCCTCTTTATACGCTCTTTTGTTTTATTAATTTCTGCAATTTTTCCGCCGCCGACTTTGCTGCATCGGCGATTCTGCGATGCGTTCGTTCCGTATTTTTAAGGTCCCCGATATGAGTTCCGATTCGCGTCGCGTCTCGAACAATCTGGACCGCTTCTCCGAGTCCTTGACCACCGGTATATTGTCCTATAGTGATACCGGAGGCTTTTTCAAACTGCTTAACTTCCTCCTGAATTTTTTTGGCACTATCTATTAGGTCTTGCTGTGGTATTTGGCTTTGAGCCTCACCATCCTCATGACCACGTTTATATTCCGCTTTCTTCTCTTGTTCATCCTCTAAAATACACTGTGACGCTTGGCATTCTTGGTCCCAGCACATACATTGTTGTTTTTCGTAGGGGCAAAAATCCGGAGAGGGTGAGCCGTTCACTTCCGGCATTTCAACCAGTTCCTCAAAATTATTTATTTCATTCGCCAATTCTTCTGCCTGTTGTTCGGACATTACTTTTCTCTTTTTATGGTCCGCGTGTCGGTGTTCTTAAAAGAAACACCCTCCAGATATTTTGCCAATTCAGCCTTGATGTAATAGGTCTTTTTGAGCCGTTCAAAGGTGCTGATTACCGCAATGCCAAATTCCCGCCAGTTGACGTGTCGATCGTAATAGTTCAGGGGACCGACCTTATAATGGTCAACGATATTGTGTGTCCCCTGAATAATCTTTAAGGTCTGCCGGCCGTCGATTACAGGTTCCAGACTTACCCAGGTTTTTATCCCTTTACTTCTGGCTGTTGTTATTGCCAAAATACGGTCATCCGGTGTCGCTGCGTTCGGTTCATTTTGCTTTGATTTTTTTAGGTCCAGAAAAGTCAGCGTTGTTGCGAAAAAATCATCCGGACCATACAGGTCAAAGTCCCTGATCGCCCTGGTCCCGCCTTTGGTCAGGATCTGAAAAGGTATATCGTATTCCTTTAGGATTTCGATAACCTTCCTGGTGATTTCAAGGTCAACATCGATCGGCTGGTATGGGTCGCAGCTGAAACATAGCAAAACCCTTTTGTCGGTGCCGGCGTGTTTCGGCGCCTCCTTTCGTATGCGGTCCAGGATATTGTCTTTCGGATGCTGTTCGGTTGCAAAGCTGCTGTTGCGCGTGACGATAGGGACATAGCAATACATACATCCGTGACCGCAACCGACGTAATGGTTTATGGCAAGCAGGGAAAATTCCTGTGCCCTGCCCTGTGGTTCATAAATTACCGGCATTCCTTCACCTCGACTTTCCATGTTCTTTTTTCCTCGCCTGCCCCCGTTTATTTGCCCTTTGGGCCGCCCGTGTGCCCCGGGGGCCCGTTTTCCCCCGGCTGCCCTTACCTTGTACCCCTGATTTGCCCCTTGCCCCGGCTGTGCCCCCGATCAACTTTGCCTTCTTACCGGTCCACTGCTCCCAGCGTTTTATGGTCACATCACAAAATACCGGCTCCAGTTCGATCGCAAAGCACCTCCTGCTGAGTTTTTCCGCTGCGATAATCTGCGAACCCGAGCCACAAAACGGCTCGTAGCATATATCACCGGGCTTGGTATGAACGCGCATAGGGATTGCGAACACTTCAACCGGCTTAACCGTTGGATGCTCGAGTCCCGGGTTCCGCTTTTTACCTTCCCAGTCGAGTTCCCATACGTCCGTGTAATACTCCGGAGTGGTGGGATCGCCTGACTTGATATAGCCGACCGGCCAGACGGTCCCTATTTTTTTGTTGCATGGTTTAAAAGGCGGCTTTTCCCCCTTCACCCACATCAAAAGACATGGCTCATGCCGCCACGGATAAACTGAAAAGGTCAAAACTGCACACGGCTTGACCCATATAATCTGCTGGTGGATCAGAATATTAAGCTCGCCGCAAATTTCGTCCAACATACCCCTGCGGCTGGCAGCATGCCATATATACAGGGCGGTTCTTGGTTTTATGAATTTGAGGCCGACAACATAAAAGGCCTTGGTAAAATCTTTGGGATTCTTGATTTCTATTTCGCGAAAAACATCAGACCAGTCCTTGCCGCCCCCGGGTCTGTCGGCGCCGGTATAATCAACGCAGTAGGGTGGATCTGTAGCAAACAAACTCGCCTTCTGTCCGTGAAACAGGCGGGTCACATCCTCTTCGTTCGTACTGTCACCACACAGCAGCCGATGTTTCCCCAGCTGCCACAGATCCCCGGGTTTAGTTATGGTCTTTTTAGGCGGCTTCGGAATGTCATCCTCGGGTGTTCGTCCGGCTTTTAACCAATATTCATATTCATTCCTAAGTTCTTTTATCCGCAGGTCCAGGTAATCTTTCCCTCCTATCTGCCTGCGCATCTTATCTATATACTCCGCCAGATGTTTGACAAACCGGCCCTGAGTATGCGGGTTATTAAGCGTAAGGTTGAGCAGTTTTTCATCGGCATCAGACAGCGAAATTGTCACGCAGAGGCATTTATGCCCGGGGCCGTGGATTTTCTTCAGCGCCTTATATCGCTGATGGCCCCCGATGATCCTGTTTTTATCCCCCCGCACATTGACTACAATAGGCTCGACGCATCCGAACTTCTTTATCGATGCAGTCAGCCCCCTCATTGCCTCATCGTCAATCGTCCGTGGGTTATAAGCCGCAGGCCTGAGCTGCGAAAGTTTAAACTCCCTTGTCTCAGGCCTCGGCTGCTTGTTTTTTTTTCTTTTCACCATACCTGTCCCTTTAACCAGTTCTAAAATACACTGCATCCCGCAACTTTACGTTTGCCCGCACCAAAGCCTTGGCAACCGGCGGCGGTACGCTGTTTCCGATTTTTGCGACCTGGCTCTTTTTTGTTCCTATAAGGGAATAGCCGGTGGGAAAGCCCTGGGCCGCGGCGAGTTCTTTTGGTGCAAGCATCCGCAGCCCGATGTCTGCAATCTGATACTGCTGACCAGCCACGGTCACCAATGCCAGGCGGTGTTTTCCCGTAACCGTGTGCATGGGCTTTCTTAGGGACTGGCCAATATTGGTGTTATAATACTTAACCAAAAACGCCCGGACCTCTCCGATATGCTGGCCGCCGGCGGTTGTTGTCGGCAAGGGCCGCCTTACATCGCTGCCGGTATTGGTGCCGTAAAATTTCGTGAGATGTGTGGCAATGAGGGCGTTGTGATCAACGGCTGTAACCGTAGGCATGGGGTCCTTCACCCCTGAGCCCACAACGCCGGTATAGTATTTTGATAAAAACGCCGTCACCAGGGCAAATCGGTTTTGGGTGTCGATTGTTTTTACAGGCGAGCCGCACTCCTGGCCCCGGACTTCTGTTTCTGATTTTGGGCCGTGATATTTACTCAAAAAAGTTGATACCAGGGCAAACCGATTTTTCTGTGTGATGGCTCTTATCGGCTCATCCAGTGGCCAGACATAATCGCCGTTGCCGCCCTGGTGGTCTATCGCCAGTACAAACGGCTCCTTTGTCTCAATTACATACCGCTGGATCCCCTTGGCGATCCGCCGCAGCGTGTTCTCGGCCAGTGGTTTTTTCCTCTCAAAGATGGATGGACAGGGTAGTGAAAAATCTATGCACTCGGCCGCCGGCCGATAGGCAGGCAACCCCCGCGAATTGCCGGCCGGTCCGTGTGTCGGCTCCGGCCATACGATCGGCAGTCCGTCACACCGGGCGATCATAAAAAGCCTGGTCCTGATTGTCGGAGCCCCAAAATCAGCTGCACATAAATTCCGGTACTGGACCTCGTAGCCCAGCCCCCGCAGGACATTGGCCCACAAGGTAAACGTCATGCCCTTTTTGCTCTTGATTGGTAGATTGTTTTTATCAAGTGGCCCCCACTCCTTAAACTCCGGCACGTTCTCAAGTATGATAACCCTCGGCCGCACCGCCCGAGCCCACCTGTTCACTACCCACGCCAGGCCGCGGATCTTCTTTTCGACGGGCTTGCCAGCCTTTGCCCGGCTGAAATGCGTACAGTCCGGGCTGGCCCAAAGCAAACCTACTTGCCGTCCAGCCGCTATCTTCACAGGACTTGCCCGAAAAACATCCTCGGTATAATGCCTGGTAAATGGATGATTGGCCTTGTGCATCTCGATTGCTTCGGGGGCATGGTTGACGGCCTCGTCAACATAAACCCCCAGGGCCTGCTCAATCCCTTCACTGGCACCGCCTCCGCCGGCAAATAGATCAACTGTTATTTCCCTTGTCACTTCGCTTACCTTTTAACTTCGCAGGTTAATTTATATTGCTGCCAACTCCGTTGTTTTTTCTTTCTACCTCAAAGGATGTTCTTGCCGACAGGTTGACCGTTGCTTTCGGTCCTGGCGGCTTTGGGTTTCCGGCCGATGTCTCCACTTCCGGCAGCCGGTCAAGTATGGCCTGATAAGTCTTAAGTTTGGTACTGGCTGCCGTGCAAAACACCCGGTCGTTGTAGTGTTTCAATATGCCCCTTTTTAATGTATTGGCGTTCCCCTCTATTACCCGCCGGCAGAGATCAACAACATCTTTGGGAACGACCGTAAAAGCATCGGTGTTATGGTGGGTTTCTATAATTCTTATCGCTTCATCGTTACATTTCTGCATTGCCAAAAAAGCTGTTATCGGGACGTTTTCGCCGGCCTGGCTGATTAGCGTCTTTAAGACTTGGGCATTACGCTGCAGCAGGCAAACAGGGTTATTTGGTATTGGTTGTTTTGACATTTCAAACTCCTTTTAAATGCGCACAATTAACTAACCGCGTTACCACCGGGCGGACACGCCTTTTTCGCTGAAAAATTCACTTTTTGCGCGCCCTCGTTTACCGCAATCAATTGAATCGGGCGGGAAGGACCCACAACTTCCATGTCATATACTTGACAAATTCCGCTTCTATCTACATGAATGCCGACAGCTAACATCTTGTTCATAAGTCCTTTATTTACGTTGTTCTGGACGTTTCCCGTCTGAATGGATTTTTCCGCCAGAAACCACGATTTCCAAAAAGCAAGCGGACATTTGGCCTGTCCAGTGTCCGGTCGATATTGAGTATTCGTTTAAAAACAGGGGTAAGCGGACATGAACCTGTCCGGTCAGTTTGAGGGGGTGACATCGAGCGTGATATAAGCTTGCCACAACTCCCTATAAACCCCAGCGTTACAATGCTTTTCTCTAAAAGAGTCATTAAAACCTTGTAAAAGAATGACAGTTTGCTAATCACGCCCACTTTTCTACTCCCTAAATAGTTTCATCTGCCCATCATCAAGGCGACTGTCCAGTCGCTCGCCAAGCCCCCGGATCTGAGCATCCGCAAAGTGAAGGTACTTGACGGTAATCCTGATGTCCGAGTGCCCCATAAGGTGCTGTAGTGTATGGATGTCGACCCCAGCCCCTATTGTGTTCACCGCAAAGGTGTGCCTAAACATATGCGGGTGCAGCCGCTTCCTTATACCGGCCCGCTGCCCTGCCAGGCGGAACTTGCGATAGAGGCCGTTCGGCGTAAACGGCCGGCCCCGCTGACTGTAAAACACCGGCCGGGTTATGTCCCCTCGGCGGATGTGCCTTGGCATGGTTTTGCCCCGGATGTTTTTGATATAGGCGGCCAACTCCTTGACCATTCTTTTCGACACCGGAATCGTGCGGTCCTTATCGCCTTTGCCACGATAAACCTCGATGGCGTTTAGCCCTAACACCTGCGGTGTGTCCTGCACCCTCAGTTTGCATAACTCATTGGCCCTGATCCCCGTGCGTAACATTAGATCGTAAATAAGCAGTGTCGCCTTCAACTGCGGAAACTTTGCCTCACTTCTAAGATAACCTGTTAAGGCTGTCTTCTTAAGATAATCCATAAGCTGACACTGCTCGGACTCGGTCAGCACTTTGGCCCAGCCTATCACATCGATGCGTTTGCGTTTCCCCCTGTGCGGCCTTCTCATTGTTTCTCTGTCCCCGGCAACTGCGGCTGAATCGGCTCAATTGTCACCATCACTTTTTCCTTCGCGATTGCAAGGTCGCCCAGCTGCTCCGCCTGACCCGTTGTAAACCCAAATTTGTCGAAAGTAACAACCGCCCCCTGTGCCCTTATCTTCACTTCTTTAATGATTGCTGCTGACTGCATTTTTTTCCTGGCCATGTTTTTCCCTTTCAGTTTTTGGTTTCCTGTGATTTGGTATGTGGCGAAGCCGCTTTTCCATCTCTATGTTTTGGTATAAAAGACGCGACACGAATTTATTGGTCAGTTTCCGGTGGGCTGTTTCGCCGCTGAGCTTCTCCGCATCAAGTTGACTTTTTAAGTTCTGGCCCGTTAAAACATGAAGTGATAAAAACGGTATCTTCATAAAACCTCCAGTCTCCGCACCAAGGCCACAATCTTATTGGCGTGGTTAACGGTAAAGAACTTCCCTGCTTCAATCCTCTTTCTCATCTCACACAAAAACCTCCCCTCCCCGGCCCCCCCTCTGATCCCCAAGTCCTTGGAGTGGTGGCTGAGCCGGTCGACCATAATCGATAAATCCGCCTGATGATCGGCCTTGGGCTGGGACCTTACCCCCTTTCTGCTATCATCATAGCCCGCCGGCAAAGAGGTAATCAGAATCGCATCATCATGCTTAACCGGAGCCCTCGACCATCCCGCTTTGAATGTGCGGAACTGAATTGCCTTGCCGTTTCTCCGCGAAAACCCTACGCAGTGGCCCTCGAGCATAAGCCTGTGATATTTATATGTCATTTCTCCGCCCCCTTTTCCCCTCTCATCCTTCCAAAAAATTCTGCGGTGCTGTAGGCCTTGCTCCCATCAATGTTATAAACACCCGTGTCATCCGTTGGTGGGGAGGGGCAGGGAGGGTGCTTGAGCCATCGCAAAAGTCCATATAGCGCAAGAATCCAGTAAGCGGCGAACAACGCCGCCTGGGGATATTCCCCACGAAGCGTCTCATAAACACACCAGTAAGAATTGCTGAGCAGCCAGAAACAAAATCCCTGCCACTTCCCTCGAGCATTCAAAAAAACACCTATCAATGAGATCGCTGCAGCTATCCAGTTCATATATTCAACTACCATAAAGGCCCTTCCCTGGGCCCGTCACCATCCGTGAACGTTCTTATTTCGTCTTGGCCTTGGATTTGTTGGTTTTCTTGGGGGCTTTTTCCCCGGCGGCCTTTTTCTCGGCGGTCTTTTTCTCGGCGGTCTTTTTTGCCTTTGGCGTCCCATCTTCCTTTAACCCCGCCCAGCTCTTGGGCTCCGGGTAATCTTTCTTCGAGGCCTCCTTAAACATCGCATTAATGTCGATGCCAAGGAGCTTGCTGGTGTTTTTTGCATCGGCTATAAGTTCATCCGAGATCTGTGTTATGGGGCCGCAATAAGTAAGTTCACTGCAAAGAGTTCCCCTCATGCTCCGCCACAGATAATCGAGGACTTCGTCTCTGTCGGTCAGTTTACAAAAACCATCCCAGCCGGTGACACCCGCCGATTTATCAGTTGGATCATACACTACCTTGCGACTTGTCCCGAAAGTGACTGCCAGGGCCATAACCGTAAGAATGCGGTCCTCACTCACAATCTCCTTCACTCCCGATTTGCCAACCCGCTCAATGAGATGCCTTATCACTACAAACCATCGTTCCCTGTCGAGCAGGGCCCTGCGTTCCTTTAGGGTAGTTGGTTTCCGCTTACCATCGGCACCAAGCGGCCGGCCCTTTCGGAATCTCGTTGTGGTTGCCTTGGTCCCTTCGGCTTTTATGTATTTGATGGTCCCGGCCTCTTTGCCGAAAACAATAAGTGCCGGCAAAGCCCCGGCGGCATCTTTCGTTGAAGCCTTCCACTTCTCGACAATATAACCGAATCTCATGTACAGCTCTTTTTCTTGGTAGTAGTTGAGTTTTGTCTCAGGCATGACTGCATAAACAAGATTCGGATATTCTTTCTTTAATGAATCCGCCCGCCGGTCAATGTGGGCTTCCATCTTTTCGTCCCAGCACCTGCGGTCGAGACACCGGTCGTTTTTCTTGATCTCCTCTTCGTCGGTTGTATCATCGAAAAGACCCGGCTGATGGCTGCTTCGCTTGTGGCATTTACTGCAGGGTGGTTTCTTCGCCAGCGTCTTGTCGCTCAGGTCCCATGGTGCCTTACTTAAAAGCCTCAGCCACTCCGCCAGCTGTTTCTCAAGTTCCCCCACGCTGATGACTTCTTCAACATTTCTATAGTCCGTTAACTCCTCGAGCAGTTGCGGCTGGACATCCTGGGGAAAGGCGGCCACCAATTGAAGGTGTGATGTTGTCCACTTGAAAAAGCAATCCTCTTCTACTATGGCCTCTTTCCATTCTTTAGATAAATTCTTCTGTACTGCGATCCGCTGCAGCACCCAACACACAGACTTGCCCATTTTCGAAGCAACCGCCTTTGTGTCCCCCTTATACCTGCACATAACGGTTTCAACCGCCTTGCTTTCCTCGAGCGGCGTTAGGTCCTCCCGGGCAAAGTTCTCCGCAAACGTGATCTCAAAAGCCTCCTCGTTGCTCAACTCTCCATGGGATATTGCTCGAACGGTTTCTCTGCCTGCCTTTGCGGCCGCTAACAATCGCCGCTCGCCGGCGAGCAGTTCATACTTCTCCTTCTCTTTCGGGTGTACCCTGACGTGCAGGGGAATGATGACCCCCATCGCCTTGATGCTGTCGACTAAGTCCAAAAACTCCTGGTTCTTTTCGTTGATGATCCTCGGATTGTCCGGTGAGGGTACTATGTCCTTCACCGGCAAGAGCAGATAATCCTCTGCGGTCTTTTGTTTTTCTTTCGTTGCATTCACTGTTTTTCCCTTTCACTGTTTCTGTTGATATTAAAAATAGCCCCGGTCACACACCTGGGCTTTGTTTCTATTCCTCGTTCCAGAACCAATGACCCAGCACAAGGTATCTGATTGCTACGGTCGCTGGGTATAGACCAAAAAAATAAGTCACAACTGCGACAATGCCCACCAACACTGCGTAGTCCGCATACTTCGGTAGATAATTCTGAACCCTGCTCGATATACTCTTACCTGTTTTTTTCTTAACGTAGATCGTGGCCGGAGCCATCAGGCACCAAAATATAAATTCGATTATCGTTAGCATTTAAAACCCCAAAAACTTAAGCCTTTTCTTTTTTGTTAATTTCCTTTTTGTATTGCTCCTCGAGCTTTACCGTTGATGGTGATGGTACTGCGTTCTTTATTTTTTCCTTGTATGCCTTTTTACCGATATAGTCGCGCCAGATATACCGCCCAAACTCAAACAGGGCCACGGCGATGGGAAATATAAGCAGCCATTGATGTTGCTGTAAGGCCTGGTCGGCACGAACCCAAAGCCAGCCCCCAGCAGAGCCAGCTGCAAATAGCCATCCGTCTTTACAGCCTCGCAGTGCCGTCATAACACTGACCACGCCTGCCACAATGAATGTAAGGGCAAGCCAGTCGGTGGCGCGAATATACTTGGTAATGGTTCTGATTTGTACTTCACCCAAATACGCCTCTTTCTTTTCCTCGCCCGTTAGTGTTGAAGTGTCTAAGGTGCTTGACTTATTACAGCCCAACAGCAGGCACAGAAAGACAAGTGTTAAAATCCATTTTCCCATTACTGTTCTCCCATCAAAATAAACAAATCCCTACAACAATTTCTTTTGTGGCCTAAATCCGGTTTCCTTCTTTATTTTTGCAACGAATAGCCCTTTTGGGTTTTTCACCGTGGATGCCTTGGCTTGCCGGGCCCATTCAACCGCATCTTTAAACAGCCCTATATTCTTCTCATCTTGTTGGGCCAGGCGGACAAGGTGCCGGGTTATTAGCGCAAAGGTCGTTGCCTCTCGCTTTGTGGGGTGGAATATCTGGCCAATCTGCTGAGTGAAAAACTCTCTCTCCCTGACTATTTGCAAATCCAACGCCAACATCTCCTCGGAATTTTTAACAACAGTTGATAAATTATCTGTGTCTTTAATTGGGATTGGATTTGGTATTGGTTTTGCCGTTTGGTAAAATGGGTCTGCCGGTTTGGTAAAATCCATTTTACCGTTTGGTAAAATGGTCTCGCTTGGTAAAAAGGCCTCCTCGTCGGCAAACGCATACCATAGGGTCCTGTCGTAACCCGCCCTGTTAAAATTGCCTTTAATAATTATCCCCTCAGCGATCAGTTTGTCGAATATCCGCCAGACCTGGCGTTGGCTCCAGTACGGCCATATCTTCACCATGGCGGTGACCGAGTTGTAACTCCACGTCCTCCCCTCATAATCGTGTTTCTTGTTTGCCTTATTTTTAAGAATCCAAAACTGCAGGTGCCGCAATACTATTGCTGCGTTGACCCCCCATTTTTTTGCGTGCTCAATGTTAAACAAATGCTCCATTGGGTTCCTTCCCACTGAAGGCCATCAACAACTGGCCCGTTGGTATCGTCTGTTTTTGCCTCCTTACTTGCCGATGCTCTTTTATTCTCTTCATCACTCTCGCCTCGGCCTCCTCTCTTATCCTGCGGATATTTGCCTTGCGTTCGGCGTAGCTGCGGTGGGCCTGCGGGGCCGATTCCACCTTCCTCCAGCCCGGCGGTGCGGGTTTGTCGTCGCCCCGGACCCGCCAGATATGGTACGATTTCTCCCTGTCATGCCATCGGCCACTGTGCAGACCCATATCCTCGACAAGATCATTAGCGACAAGATCGTTGCGACGGCCGGTTACTGAGTTAATCTCCCAAACCCTGCGGTGCTTTTTCAGGGTCTTTTGCTCGGCCTGATTGAGGGCCTCGAGGATCCGCCGATCGTGTGTGGGCCCTATCTCGAGAAGGATGTTGAGAACGCGGTCCTTATCACTTTCTTTGGTCCGCTCCGAGAGTCGCTCCAGTGCTATTAAACTTGAATCCCGTACCATCAATTCACACCGCCAAAATTACGCATAAACCTGACCCAGCACTCGCCGATCCGGTCCCGTTGTTTTTTTCTGCCTTTCGGGAATTCCGACCAGTCGAGAGAACGCAAATATGACAAGTGACTTCCGAGGTCGAAGTCGTATAGCGGACTAATCCCGCCATCCAACGGCCTGAGGGTTTGGTTCAGGCTTTGCCGAAGCAGAAGGCTGGATCTGAGTCTATTTATTGGTTTATTTTTTTTTGAATTTTTCATAGAAGTACCTGACGTTCTTTTTCCAGTTTCTGTTGCCTTCCGGGTCCGTCTCTGCCGGGCAGTATCGGTTACCTAAAAAGGTGATGAAGTCCACTTCGTGGCCGCAGTCCCGCCATCGAGCCCTGTTTTTAACGATCGTTGCCGCCGACCATCCAGCTTGTATATTGAGAGAGCGATGAGGTTCGGCCTCGATCCGGGCCCGACAGCGAGGGTCGAGCACACCGAACTCCCGCCCCGGCCGGCCGTTTTCAGATAGCCGGATTGCAAGGAGAATCAGTAAATCGTCGCCGTGACAGTTGTTTCGGTGTGCTGCCCCGAGTATGGTTGGCAATTCGGCCGCTAAATCCAGCTTCCGTACCATCGGCTCGACGCCGGCCCCGGCCGGTGCGAACTGCCAACATAAAGTGACTGCGAGACAATGTATAATCATCCTGACAATTCTCATATCGACTCCCTTCAATAAGTAGCCGAGGACGTGGCTTGGTTGTTAAGGGGTCTCTACTCGCCCTCGGCTCAGGTGGTGATTTCGTATTTGAGTACATAGTTTTCTATCTATCTTTGGCCCCATTATTTTTTTTCAGAATTCTCTTGACAGTCCGCACCCCCATCCTGTAGAACTTCTCTTATTGCGGTACGGATACCCTCGGCTGTTGTGTTACAGCCTTGTTTTTTTCGCCAGATCTGAAGTTTATCCCACAAAGGAAGTGGAATTTTGACGTAAGCCGTTCTGTGTGATGTTGCTGACATAACTGAGACCCTGAAACACACTATATGTTATGTTTCATTCAACAAGGTACAACCCTTTCTCGGCCAAGTCAAAGAAAAACTTAAAAAAATCCTTATTTTTCTTAGTTTTTTCTCAGGCTTTCCGGGCGTTTACAAGGGGTTTTTGTGGGTATTTCGGGCTTTTTGGTAGTTTTTATGGTGATAATTAATTATAATATGGCTCAGAGGCGAGATTCAACTACTTCGATTATGTACCGTGGCTTGGAGAAACCAATAAATTTGGAGTCTTTGGCCGAGCGGTTTTTGATGGATATATCAATAACACATAGCGGCCACACCGTAAAGACTTACGGGCAGATTCTTCGAGTATTTATCGAAGCCCTGCCCGTGTTGATAAGCCACATAACGAGCGAGCATATAGAAAGCCATATCCTCTGTCTGGCCCGAAGCCACACAGCCTCAACCGCTAATCTGCACTTGGCGGCGATAAAGTCGTTCTACAACTGGCTGACCAACCATTATGGAGTGGCCAACCCCGCCCATAAGGTCAGGCGCCTCGTAGTTCTGCCGCCGAAACAACGTATTCTACAGCCGGAAGAATACAACTGTATATGTACCCACCTAAAAGATCATCGCGCCGACTGCTTAAGATTCCTGTGCAATACGGGACTCCGGGCCACGGAATTCCTGGAACTCACCCCCGCCAATATAGCCGAGGATTTCATCCATATCATCGGCAAAGGCCGCAAATACCGATCGATACCAATAAATCGGATCGTCAAAGAGATCGTCGGCCAGCATCCTCGTTTGGAATTCCGTCATAGCAAAAACCGATTGTGGCTGTGGCGGCTTTGCCGCTCGGTGGCAGATGATCTCAAACTGGCCCCTTTTTCGCCCCATGCCTGCCGGCATTATTTTTCTAACGAACTGTGGCGGCGAGGCTGTCCTGTTCATACTATATCCAAACTGCTCGGCCACGCCAACAGCCAGGTAACCGAGACCGTTTACCTTCAATGGTCAGAGCAGGACCTAAGGGGTGTTACGGAAATTTTGCTTGACAAATAAAATATGTCCGATATAAGAGCAATTGTTTCAGGAGAACGGAATATGCGATATTTAATCTTTATCTTCACCCTTTGCTTACTCCTGGCCGTTGGCTGCGGTGAGCAATACGCCCAGCCGGTCCAGATCCACCATTTCACCCCCCCGCCGCAATTACTCGAGCAGACTGAGGAGCAATGGCAGGCTGAAATACCGCGAATGTTGGTCAGAATAACACCTGCTGATAGAGTATTTGATTACAAAAAAGAATTGGAACCCAAACCCGAAAAGGAAAAGAAAAAAGCAAAAAGAGGGTGAGGTGCAGAAAAAACCATATCAAATATTGTCTGGAGTGGGTATATTCCTCTCCATCTGTGGCATTATAATTTTTATGCTTCAATTCATGGGAATGGATTTCGATTTTGATTATCTATATAGCTCCCAAAAATCTGAGCTGGAACAATATTTTATTGAAACTCGAAAGATTATCGAATCAACCAGTCTTATAATCGCAATTATTGGTTGTTGTCTATGTTTACTTTGTAGTTTGATTTTACGGTCGATCGGCTTGATGCTTGAATCTATTCGAACCGAATATTGCCAAGGATGTGACAAACCCTTTGATAAACTTAAGCTTAAAAAAATTGATTCGGGCCAAAGATTATGTTTAGACTGCATTCGGTCATTAAAAAAATAAAACGAGGCTGAAATGAAAAATATAAAATTTGTAATTCTGTTAATTTTCATCTTCAATGCTGCTGTAATCGAAGCAGGACCACATGAAATATTCTGGAGAGATGCAGATTATCTAAGCTTCCACGAAGGTAATTATTGCAATACCGCAATTCAAATGCAAATGAAGTTATTCGCGTGGCGGGAAGAATTCAGAGAAGATACTCGATACTATAGTTTTTCGGGCTTTAAAATGGAAAGGATTCCTCTTAAAGAGGGAAAAGGTGCTCTATCCGGACCTCGGTCTCGTCAGCCTCGTTATGGAGCAAAATTTGTGGGTCGCTGGACAGATAAAGACCAAAGGCAATTAGAGAGAAAAATTAAGCAAGCAGAACAAAAATGTAAATTACAACTTAAACACGAAATACGCAGAGCAAAAAAACAAGTGGAAAAATGGCCTGCGGAATGGGAACAAAAGCAAAAGGAATTATCAAAAGAAGAATTTCAATTCTGGTCAGAAGAGCGAGAGAAAGAATGCTCTCATCTTGCATTGAATTATTCTCTCCTCACACCGTTCCAGCAAGACCGGCTTCAATTTCTCCATGTCAAATTAAAAGGGAAACCCTTTAATGTATTATAAAATTGAATTCCATTCGGAGAATTAACTTAAATTCTGATTTTTAGATTCTTAGAATTTTCCTTCTTTACGGGGCTATTGATGTGAATTTTTCAATTAGTTCGTAACCGCGATTGCCCCATCTCTGTATAACCTTATCCCGCCAGGCCCCAATTTGCCAATAAAGATTTTATCTTTTTTTCACCATACAAAGCGTATTGGTGCCGCTTGAAAAAATCAGGAGAAACACGGTGTGCCGTAAATAATTTATCGTGAGCATTCGTAAAAAAAACGTGACCACAAATCAAATCAGTCCGGAGTATTATTATGCCTGGTGACTTTTCGTTCAACCACACTTTCGTCGCAATTTCTGAGCCTTCGTAACCCCATTGTCCCAAGCTTTCGTCAAACCCACCCAAAACATGATAATAATCAGCCCTAATCATCCAAGCCATGCCTTGAAAAGCCAATGTCGGTCTCAATACTTCGATTTGTTCTTTGTCCTGGCAATCGCTCCACACCTCTCGTAAGTCAGCATTAAGCAAAGTTACCCCACCTGTTACGGTGTCCGAAAATTCGAACGTCTCTTCGTCCAGGGGGCGGATCATAGGAACCGCTACCGATTTTGAACTGCAAGCACACTTTAATTTTGTATCCCATCCCCTTTGCATTTTTATATGGGCATCACAGAAAAAAAGATATTCAGATGTTGCCTTCTTTGCCTGCTCGTTTGCTGCAAACCTCTTGCCCACAGGCTTGGCGTACCGAACTTTAGTCACTTGGGAATGATTTGGCAATTCATAATCACAACCGTCACAAACGACTATGATTTGGACCTTGCCCGTTGCAGTTTCAAGTAAATTGCAGACAGTTCGGTTGACATATTTTTCATTTCTTGCAAACATTATAACGGTAGTTGATTCTTTGCACACTTGCCAGTAATTGCGTGGAGGAAAAATGCGCAGATGTTTTTTGTAGATTTCATTATCTGGACTTGGACAACCACTTTGACTGGCTAATACGGCCTTTGAAAATTTCTCACCCTTTAGATAACAGCCGCAATAGGGACACCTTTTTGAAGCACGACAGGTCGGGCAACACATAAGTCGTTCAATATATTCTGCTTTACTTACCTTTTTAAATCTCGTTTTCGCCGCTTGAGCTACCGATGCCAGAAACATTTCCGTCATATCAAGCAAACTCAACTCTTTGTATGGTTCTTTTGCTCCAGATTCTGCTTTACGTTGAACACCCTCTCTCGCGGCGGTTGTCATATACTCTATCAGTTCGGGTGTGCAGCGTTCGCAAATGGATTTGTCAACCAGATGTACTCCTTTTACCTGGGCGGAAACTTCACGACAAATCCAGCGGTCCTCATCAAAATCTTGTTGGCAGCTTTTATGCGCAGTTATCAGAGGCATATTTGTAGTGGCAAATACAACTATCTTCTTCTTCATAATCAAACACGTATGTGCAAACACCTTCAGGGCTGATACAGTCCTTTGTTTGTGATGATGGACAACCCATATAATAAGGAGGGAAGCAATAGGGATTCGGACAGATGTCGATATTACAATGGTGTATTTCTCTCGATTCAGGCAAACACGTGCATCCTAAAGTCGGGGCTCCTGGACAATATGGCGATGGTTCCGGCGGTGGTGGCGGTGGTTCTTCCGCCTTAAAAACCTGGATTATCAAACCGTTATTTTCTTCTAAGACGTTGATTTGTTTAGTTGGAGAAGCCTGTTGAACGTGCGTAAAATCGCCAAGGTCCGACATTATATTTCCTTAAGTAGTACAAGCGCATATCTTGGCATCATTAAACCACCAGATGCACCACCATTGCTGTGTTGTTGTTTTAGTTTCTTCATCGTAAATGTTCCGTTGGCGGATCGGTATAGGCAGGGGTTTTTTAAGGTGCGGAACGACTCCGTCTAACTGAGCATCCAGGACCGTTATGATGTCGCAGTAAACATCCACTTCCTCCTCTGTTGTTTGTCCCTTTTTGTCCAGCAGCAAGCATTTTATTTTTACGTCTGCCGGTGGGTCAACTTCGTTGACCAGGGCCCAGCGTAAATCCTCCAGTGTTGACATCGGGGCTGGTGCTATCCTCAAAGGCGCTTTGTTAATCTGGGCTTTTATATTCTCAAGGTCTCTTTGAAGCTGTTGTATTTTCCTCTCTAATTCTATCATCTGAAAAAACTCCGGATATTTAACGCCTCGAAGTCTGTTTGAATTGTTGTCGTCGGTGACTTGCTTTGCATATTCCATACGATCGATGTGACTACCGAACCTTTTGCGCCAATGCCGGCCACGTCGACATTTTCAAGCATCGTCCCTAACGCAATTCCTGGTGTTATTGCTTTGGTTGTTATAGTAACTTTGTTACGACGCTTGCTATACCAGCTCAGGGCAGCAACCAGGACCGCACGCAAACAGTCGCGGTCGTCTCTTATGATATTTGGTGCCTCCGCCGAATACTTGATCAATGTCCCGTTTTCATCGATGTCGATAATGGTGTCCGGCACAATATACCAAAGTTCCGCATCCGGTATGGAGATTGTAAGGACCCGCTTGTTTTCGTAGTTGTTGAGATTGTAGCTTAATTGAACAAACTGGTCTGTTTCTATAAAGGCCGTAACGACCAGGGTTTCATAATCGGTTCCATCTTCATCGATATAATAATCATACTTACCAGGCTCGTCCGTGCCCTGGGTCCAGTGATTTTTTGCTGCCAGATACGCCGGCCGAAAGCACATACAAACCCCCATTTCCCTTGTCAATGGCCTTATACTTGCTCCGGCCGGCTCGAACTTATCGGCGTATTGGAATTTGTCCGACGCATCTTTGACAAGGGCAAACATCCTGCGAAATTCCGGCTCGGCGTTCGTTGGGTTTTTGTCTTCCGGTACCCCCTGGCTATAATCCAAACCCACCTGAAAAGGCAGCCAGTTCAAAAAGTATTTGTCAACATTCCATTTTGCAGCTTGCTTGTTTAGATTTATCTCGCCGGTAAATTCTATCAGCGGATTGACTAACCGCTTCGGTGACAAGCCTGTCTTCCAGTCCCAGGTTCGAGGGACCCTGACTGTCGTAAAAACCCGCTCGAATCGATCCGCAGCCCTGAACTTGTCGTTTAGCTCCGCCTTTCCATCTTCGGTCAAGTCGCCATAATCGGCGGTTTTTTTTGCGGCATCCTTAAAAGCTGTTTCTTCTTTTTTGGTCCACGCCTTCTCTAAGGTCTTTTCATCGAAACGAAAAGAGCAGCAGCTTTTCATCCTGGCACCGCGAACAATGATTTTGTCGTAAACGTTGGAAATGTCCTGAACGATATTTACTTCCGTTTGCTCGCTGTCGGTCCATAAGTCAATCGATACTTTTTTCTCTGCTGCCGGCATTGTTATTTCGCCGAGCTTAATCGGTTCATCAAGCAGACTAAAAGGCACAATCTCAACATGGCCATCTTCAGCCACGTTGAAAGTCCAGGACAGACCCCTGCTTCTGCTCATAAGAATGTTAAGGGCCTGCCGGATCGTCATTGAGTTAAAATCGTAGACATTATATATTTTGTTCAACATCTCCCCGATTTCAGTCTTGGCGCCGAGGTCAAACAAGGGGCCGTTGTCCTGCTGGCCGGAGCAAAGCAGATATTCCATTATGTCCCAATTGCTCCACACCATACCATCGGCGGAAAAGATGAACGGATCACGCTCAAGGGCGCTGCCTATGTCAATCGGTGTATCTGAACTATTGCCTATAATCGGACCACCTTGTTTGTATCTTTGGTTGAACGTCGGCAAATAATCAATCCACACAGGGGGTTCGGGGGGTTCTTCGGGGGGTTCTTCGGGGGGTTCTTCGGGGGGTTCGGGGGGTTCGGGGGGTTCTTCGGGTTCCCCGACGCCAACAGGTTCTACCCAGGCACCGGCCAGCCGTGTGTCCAGCAGGATGTCCAGGGTGTTGGCCTGAAGAATTTGATCCGCCGTTGATGCTGCTGTGGTCCTGCCTAACAGAGTAAACGACTCCGCAGGTATCAGGCCGGTCCATAAGATTGTTTCCATGTCTTTGTACCTGCCGCGAACCTGTATGTAACAATAAGAGTAAGTTTCTAATTCGGCACCATCGAGCATCGCAATTGCATCCTCCCAAAATCCGGAACCATAACGCAGCTTTAAGGTCGCGGTGCCGATTGCCGGTGCTGCCGGCTTGCTCATACTTAGAAGCTGAAAATATGGTGCATAGGTCCAAGCGTCGGCCCAAAGCCATTTATAATAAACCATCATTGCCAGACTGACTGAACCCTGCTCATTAGGTTGTATTTGTGCTTTGTCCATTTTTCCCTTTACATTGCTTCTGATGCCTTGTCAAAGAAGACTCTGCCGGTAGGTGCCGCCGGACCCTGGTCGTTTGCTGTGCAGCTGTAAATTGTGGTGTTCTGGCTGTCATAGTCGGTGCCGTCAATCGTTACTCTTGTCCGCACCAGCACCTTTAAGGTGGCCTCATTGTCGGCCGCTGGACTGAGCCAGTTAAGATGTGCAATTCCGTTGGCCTTATACATAGCAACTTCCACAGGGGTATCACTGGCAGGGTCGGGGTCGGTGCCATCATCAGTAAAATAAATGAGCCATTTTGTTGCGGTGTTGGATAAGTTGGGGTCGTAGAGATATTGGGCCCTGACCAGACCCTTTGCGCCGGCCGCCGGTGTTATACTGATTTTCTGCGGTGCGGCCGGATTGTATATGACGTCACCCTCTTCGTTGACTTCCATGTCCCAGCTATCGATGTTCTGCGAAACCAAGTTGAATTTGTTGCGCTTGCGCGTTGCGAAATGATAAGTAAGTGCCTCAACCAAACTCTCACGGTAATCGCCATCGTTCCAAAGAAAATCCCGCTCGGCGGCAGTCAACGCTTTATCAATAAACCCGATAACATCAATATCGCCCTGAAATTTATTTATCTCATCATCATCACAACCAATTTTCAAAGCCGTTGTCGAACTGGCAGGATTATCAAGTGGAGGGCCGACAGTATATACGCACTCTGTATTGTCTAAAAACAACTTAGAGTTAGCACCATCTTTTATAACTATAATTTGATGCCAGTTTGTATCAGTGATTGTATCTGTTGAAAGAAGCCTATCGTATACCCCCGGAGCATAAGTTCTAAATTGGATTCTATTCGCAGTGTGAAAATACAAAATCCAACCCTCCGATAGGTAAAGACCCCGAGAAAGCAAAAATTCTATAACTCCTGACCTATTTCTTCTCATACAGATAACAATTGAAAAGGGCTGCGTTGTAAAATTCAAAACACCTCCATCGGCAACTATAATCTTGTCATTAATACCGTCGAAGTGTAACGCCTTATTTACTTTACCCGCAACGCTGTGGTCGCTGGTAAAGTTATCCGCCTCATCGAACAAAACACCGGCGAGCGGAAAATCATCAACGCAGATAACCGTAACGTTGTCGATGCTGAGTGGGGAAAAAACATAAGGGTAAAATTTCAGCCCATTGGTATTTACCGCCGTGATAACTTCTCTATATGTCCCGACCGCCGTTCTTTGAGCCCCGCTTACACCTCCGAGATTAAAATAAATACCATACAGATTATAGTCTGTTATCGTATAAATAACCGCATATTTTTTCCCGATTACCGGCGTAATATCATCAGCCGGTTCCGGTTTGAGTATATCCAAACCTGAACTGATAGTCGCTTTGCCGCCTGCTATGGTCCAGTTGGTTCCTTCGGTATCCCAATTCGCACCGGTATCGAACTTGCCACCTTTGACAAGGTCAATCGGTGTGCCGCTCAATCCGGCCACGTACGGATTGTCGGCGTTATCGTTCATTTTATAAAGAGCAACACAATTCGGCCGCAGGTCTATATCCATCACGACATCGCTTGTGTGTGGTAACGTCTCGAACGTCTCCCAGGGGTCAGCATCAAAGTCCGGCTCGGCATCCTGGCCGCGATATAATTCGTAACGCTCCAGACTGTCATCGGCGATGCGATACCTGCCGGCCAAGTCGTTTGGTCCGTAATGGGCGTAGCCGTAATTGGTAGTAAGCGCACTAAGTTCAACTATCGCTGAGCAAGTCATGACCACAGGGGTTATTTTTGTCAAAAGGCAGCTTGCCGATAGATTGACAACCGCTTCGTTGGCGATCGGTTTTCCGGTATAAACTTCGACCGCAACGCTGGCCGACAAATCAACAACCGCTTCATCGGCGATTGCCTTTGCCGCCACTGCGTCCGACACCACCGAGCAGCTTAGATTTACCACCGCTTCGTTGTCCACAAGGACCTGGTTTAAAAGTGTGATACCTAATTCGCTTTCAACCTCGGTCATCTTGTTTGCAATGGTCATAGTGTCGGAGCCGGCAAAGAGCAGGCCTACGGCCGTTCCATTGTCTTTGTCGATAACCAAAGAACCGGAATCGCCGCCGGCACTTATGTTAGTGATAAGCAACTGGTCCTCGAACCAGGCCAGACCTGGAGAACCGTAATTAACCCACCCATCTCCGATACCAAACAAAGTCCCTTCCATTATGCCTGTAGTCCGGCCGGACTTTACAACGGTGTGCCCGATGGTCGGAGCCTCGATTGCAGTCGGGTATTCCAGGTCTATAATTTCATCGGCTACGTCCGTCGCCAGGTCCGGCAGGCACAAGGCGCAATCAACCGTGTTGGGGCTTTCCTTATCGTTGAAAACCAGTGTGACAAATTGATATAGTTCCCCGATTTTATCATCGATGGTGCCGCCATCGTGGGGGCCTGGCTGATATATCGCATCTTCGATTTCGCCGTCGTTGCAGTTCGCGAGGATGTGATTGTTGCTTAGGATGTACTTGGTTCCATTTTTATAGACGGTGCAGCCCAGCGTACCGGCTGTTATGGCGTAATGGCCGATAGAAACGCCGCCAGGTGCCGGCCGCCACTTGTCCGTCCTGAGCGCGTAAGCCATGATTGGTTTACTTATTGATACCCTGACTTCCAGGGATTCGGTGTCCGTGTCTTCAAGTTTCAGCTTTTGTTTTTTGACCTTGCTGTGACTGGTGTGCTTCTGCGTTGCAAAAACGTTGATAAAAAAGTTTTCACCCTCTTTTTCTACACTTATAAAATGCGAATATTCGGCCTCTTCAAGAAGTCTGTCGCGGTGCTTTTTTAGGATTTGCCTGGCGTGTTCGTATTTCATCATAAAGCCATCGTATCGTAAATGCCAAACTGGTATTTCAAAAGGTTTTCAAGACTCGGTGATGCGCTTGCTCCGGCTA
>Ga0307378_10001910_pt1 | contig 33024 bp, 24 predicted proteins | sample UN1MG_FD_202238 | JGI IMG/M metagenome (GOLD analysis project Ga0307378, IMG submission 202238) | Soil microbial communities from Risofladan, Vaasa, Finland - UN-1 | ecosystem: Environmental > Terrestrial > Soil > Coastal area > Acid sulfate soil | place: Finland: Risofladan, Vaasa | collected... | reverse complement strand
CGATCTGCTGGACGCCGTTCCGGTCCGCAACCAGCGCGTCATCACGGAGCAGCAAGGTGGAGACCGTTTGGTGCTGCGCGTGCCGCTGCGAGAGCGGTGGTATATGAAACCGCCGCTGGGCTGGCTGATGCCGTTCAGCCGCGAACGCCGCGTCGCGCTTGACCGTCTGGGCGCGGCCGTCTGGGAGGCGTGCGACGGACGGCGCACCACCGAAGAGGTGGTGGAGCGGTTTGCGGGCCGGTACCACCTGACGTTCCACGAGGCGCGCATCAGCGTGGAGCAGTTCCTGAGGGAACTGGTGCGGCGGGGGCTGGTGGTTCTGGCCGGCCGGTCGCGCGGAGGGGACCAGCGGTGAAGCAGATCGTCGTCCAGAACCAGGTCCGCATCGGGGTGGCGCGGTGCTTGGCGCTGTCCGTCGCGGGCATGTCGCACCGGATGTTCCGGTCGGCGGTGACCGTTTCGATCCTGGCGTTGGCGATGGCGTTCTTGGCGCACGTGCTGGGATACGGCCTGATTGACCATCGGACGCGTCTGATCGCGTACGGGGAACTGAAGGACCACTGGCTGCTGGGCGAATGGGTCCAGCGCCTGGCGGCCCCCGACTCGGAGGAGGCGATTCTCGAGGCCCTGGCGGAGGATCGGCCGGCGCGCCTGGCGGAGTATCGGACCTGGAGCGGCGCCGGCGAGGAGGAGTTCCGGCAGGCCTGCCAGTCCGCTCGCCGTCTCGCGGCGTTCCAGGAATACCTGGGCGGTTTGTCCATTGCCGCACGGACCGTCCTTGTCGCGGACCTCGATGTGCGGGGCGTGGTGCGGCAACTGAACGACCCGGCCCGACTGGAGACGTTCCTGCGGCATGTGGCGGAACTGAAACTGGACGTGCCGCTGGGCGGTGCCGAGGCCCTGCGCCGCCTGGCCGGCGAGGAGTACCCGGGGCTCGCGGCGCTGGCGAGGCGGATTCAGGTGGGGCAGGCGATGGCGATCCGGGCGGTCCGGGAGAAGTTCCCCGGCCGTACGCCCCGCGCATTGCTGGCGACGATGCCGCCCGACCTGGCCGAGGTTCTTTCCGAGGCGGGGTTCCATCCGCCCACGGAGAAACTTCCCTTGCTGGCCGATTTGGCGCAGAAAGCCGAGGACCTCGCGAAGGTGAACGAAGCGATCGCCCTTCCGGAAGTGGTGACGGCGGTGGCGAGGCGGATGGACGTGCCGCGCACCGATGTGACGCCGGCGCGGGTGATGGCGTGGCTGAATTCGCGGGAGCGGGCTGAGTGGCTCGTCGGCGCGCTGGCAGAGCACGCAGGCGGGGTCCGCATGGAGCCCGGGGCGCTGCGGGCGCTCGCCGTGGTGCTCCAGCAGCAGGAGGCATTGTGTGCGGCCGTGGGAGACGAGCCTCCCACAGAGGCGCAGGGTCTTTTTGCCGTCCCGAGGTTGATGCGGTGGCTGATTCTGCTGTCGTTCCTAGTGTGCACGGTTGGGGTGGCGAACGCGATGTTCATGTCGGTCACGGAACGGTTTACCGAGATCGCGACGATGAAGTGCCTCGGTGCGATGGACGGGTTCATCCACCTGCTGTTTGTGTTCGAGTCAGGCCTTCAGGGTCTGGTGGGTGCGGCGGCCGGGATCGTCGTCGGTTTCTCCCTGGCGCTGGTGCGGGGTCTGGCGGTTTACGGGGGGCTGATGACGGTTCCGGTGCGTGAAATTCTGGTCGGGGCCGGCGCGTGTCTGGCGGCGGGGCTGGTGCTGGCGGTGCTTGCGGGCGTGGGGCCGGCGTGGGCGGCCGCGCGCCTCGCGCCGATGGAGGCGATGCGAATCGAGTAGCGATGGTCGAAAGCAAGCAGACGACAACCGACGATGGCCAACCGGTGATCATCCGCACGCTGGGGCTCGTCAAGAGTTACCAGATGGGCGAGAAAACGACGTATGCGCTGGACGGCGTGGCGATTGTGATCCGCCTCGGCGAGTTCATCGCGATCCTGGGGCCGAGCGGATCGGGCAAGACGACCCTGTTCAACATGATCGGGGCCCTCGATTCGCCCACGCGGGGGCGCGTCCTGATTGACGAGGTGGACGTCGCCCAACTCAGCGCTGAGGAACTGGCGTTCCTCCGCTGCCGCAAAATCGGCTACATCTTCCAGAGTTACAACCTCATCCGGTACATGACGGCGCTGGAGAACGTGACCGTGCCGATGGCCTTCGCCGGCGTACCCACGGAGCAGGCGCGGCGTCGGGGGATGGAACTGCTGCGCCTGGTGGGCCTGGAGGACCGGTGGTCCCATCGGCCGAAGGAAATGTCGGGCGGCCAGCAGCAACGTGTGGCCATCGCCCGGTCGCTCTCCAACCAGCCGAAAATCCTCCTCTGCGACGAGCCCACCGCCAACCTCGACCTCAAGACGGGCGAGGAGATTCTCGGCATCCTCCAGCGCATCAACGAGGAACAGAACGCGACGATCATCTGCGCGACTCACGACCACCGTCTCCTGGACGTCTGCGACCGCATGATGTGGATCCGCGACGGGCGCATCGAACGCATCCAGCGCCGCGAGGATGTCACGGTGCGGGTCGGCCGAATCGGAGGGCGGGCATGAGCCAGACGTTGAAAGCCCTGCGGGTCGGATGGGCGGCCGGCGCTCTTGTGCTTGCGTCGGCGGCGCTCGTCGCTGCGCCGCGCGACGACGCCTTGGCCCAGGCCTTCCTGGCGGATTGCGAGGCGCTCCTGCGGACGCCCCACCGTCTGGCGGGCACGCCGGAGGGGCGCCAGGCAGCCGAGTACATCCGCCGACGCCTCGAGGAGATGGGCATTGAGGACATCTATACGCTGGACCTGCCCGTCTGGCAGGCCCGCGCGGAGCGCTGCGAGTTGCGGGTCGGAGGGGAGACGGTGTCGCTGCTGCCGGCCCGGCCGGACCTGATCGTCCCGCCGGTGACGCCGGAGGAAGGCCTCACCGGGCCGTTCATCTACGTGGGTCGAGGCCGGTTGGAGGATTACGGAGATCGCCGGCCGGAGGGGGCGATCGTCGCCATGGAGTATGACTGTGCGGACAACTGGGAGGAGGCGTTCCGGCTCGGCGCCAAGGCCGTCGTCTTCCTCGGCGGACCGGACGCCGTGTCCATCAGGTCCAAGCATGTGACGGTCCCGGCGAACCTGGTCCGGCTGTATGCGCCGCCCGGGGTCCAGGGCCAGGTGGACCTTCGGCGGGACTGGCCCGAGGCGTCGGTCGGCAGCCAGGTCATCTGGAAACGCTTGACGGGGACCAACGTCTTCGCCTTCCTGCCGGGAACGAACCCGGTGTTTGATTCGGAGCACCGGAAGGCGGAGATGATCGTCTTCGGGGCGCACATCGACACGTTCGGCGCCGTGCCGGACGCTTCGCCCGGGGCGCGCGGGGCGGCGAACGTGGCGGCCCTGCTGGAGGCCGCCGCCCACTTCCAGCGCCACCGCCCCCGACGCGATATCCTCTTGGCCTTCCTGGACAACCAGGCCCGGTGCCTAGAGGGCGCACGCGAGTTCTACACGACCCTGATGATAGACAGCGATCTGGCCGAGGACCTCGCCGGCGAACACAACCAGGAGTTCGCCTTCGTGCGGTCGGCGATGGACGTGCTCGGGCGGGAACCGAGCGAGTGGGCACCCGAGGCCGGCTTGCGCGACGCCGCCACCAAGACCCTTACCGCTCAGGCGGATTTCGCCTGGGCTGATCTGAGGGTCCAGTTGATGTTGGTCAATCGTCAATTGCACGAGATCCGTCAGGCGGATGAGGCGGGCCAGACGACCGTCGGACGGCGCGAATCGCTCCAGGAGCAGCAGACGGTGTTCACGGACGGCATCGCCGAGTGGGACGTCGCCCGCCGCCTCCTGCACAGTCGCCAAGTTGAGCGAATGTGGGCCCGGCAGGAAAAGGACAACGGCGAGCCGGAAGAGGAAGCGGTCTGGCGCAAGAGGCAGGCGCTGTACGTCCGGTTGCGCGATGCGTGCCTGGCGCGGTTGGGGCGGCGATTGCAAGAGTTGGACGATTTGATCCGGCAGGACGAGCAGCGCCGGAACCTGCGTCGGCGTCTCGGCGAGCGCTGGATAGCCTTGCATGTGGACTACAACCTCTCGGGCGACAGGCCGACGTGGGGCGTGGTTGTCGGCGATGCGCTGCTGGATTTCATGCCGGGTTCGAACACCGACACGCCCGGCTCGTATGTGCGCGTGCTGGCCGCCCTGCGCGACGCGGCCGGACGGACGCCCGCCCTGACCGGGCTCGATGCCGAGACCCTTGGGGACCCGAGCCAGAGCACCCGGTTCGGCATAGGCGCGTACGTCTCGGACGGCCGGGCGGCGGGGACGTATGGCATCTACAACGTCTCGGTGATGACGGGCAACGACACCCGCCCGCGCGACGGCCATCCGGCCGACACGCTGGACCACCTCGACTGGCGTGCGCTGCGGCGTCAAGCGGCCGAAGCGACGCGCCTCCTCGGCGCTGCCGCCGACCTCGGCGGGCTTTCCCTGCCGCGCGTCTTCGGCGGCCTCGGTCGCCTGGCGCTCAACAAGTTCCCCCGCTGGAACGCGGGGAAGCAGACGGCGAGCGGGAATTTCGCGGGACTCCAAGTGACCGGCAGCCTGCGGGAGGATCGCCCTGCCGCCGGGGCCGTCGTGGCTCTCTGGCCGCAGAGTGGGGAGATTTGGTTGAACCCCTTCACACAGTCGGCGGCGTTCGATTTCTTCGACCCGTTCTTGCTGGAGGCGGTGGATGTGAACGGGCGGTTCCGGGTGTGCGGAGTTCGCGAGGACCAGTTCGCCAATTACCTGCTGCTGGCGGCGGCGTTCGACGCCCGCGGCCGCGTGGTTGCCATCACCAACGAGGACACACTGGTGGCCACGGGGGCCGAGACCGCGCGCGTCAACTTGTTCCCGGCGGAGGGCCATGTGGTCGGAAGGACGATGGTCGGCGAGTGGGGCAATGAGAACGTTCAGGTCCTGCACGCGTCGGCGAACGCCCCGTTCCGAAACACGCGGCGGCTGGTGGGGCAGGGAGGGAACTTCGCATTTTTCTACAGCTACAGATATACTCCGGTCCAGCAGGTCAAGGTGTTCCATCCGACGGGGCCGGTGTTCCTCGGTCGGCCGCTCATGACGCCGACCGGCGAGGGGTATCCGTTCGGCCTGTTCCGGACGCCGCCCCCCGCCGACCCCGATTCGGCGGCGGACCTGTGGCAACTGAACGAGACGCGTCTGAGCGTGCTGCGGACGCGTGGCATCGTGGCGAGCGATCTGGAGATCCTGCACGGCCGGGCGAGACTCTTTCTGGATCGGGTCGCCGAGGCCGAGTCGGTGGCCGAGCGACAGGCCGCCCTTGGCCAGGGCGAATCGCTCTCTCGCCGCGTATACAGGCCGCTGCGCGACACGATGAACGACCTCGTGAAGGCCGCCGTCGCGCTGCTGCTGTTGGCGATTCCGTTTGCGTTTGTGATAGAGCGGCTGACCTTGTGTGCGAGCAACATCTACATGCGTCTGGTTGGATTCGGGGTCATCTTTATGGTCACGTTCGGCGTGTTGTACTGGACCCACCCCGGCTTCCAGATCGCCACCACGCCGATTATCATTTTGCTGGCGTTCCTTATTATTCTGCTCTCGTCGCTTGTGATTTTCGTCGTGACGCGAAAGTTCCAGAGCGAACTGCGTGCGATGCAGGGGCAGTCCAGCGCCCGCCACCAGGTGCAACGGTCGCGGCTGAGCACGCTCATCGCCGCCGTCAACATGGGGATTTCGACGATGCGGCGGCGGCCGGTGCGCACGACCCTGACCGCGGCCACCGTCGTCATGCTGACGTTCACGATCCTGTGCTTTGCGTCGCTGACAAGCGAAGTGGGTGTGCGGCGGGTGTTCGAGCGGTCGCCCGGCGACGATGCGGCCGGCGTCTTCCTCCGCCGGCTCGACTACAAGGCCGTGAATACGGACGTGCTGGCGCTGCTGCACGGGCGGGAAGGCCCGGGGGGGCTGGTGGTCGGGCACTGGTGGCTTGCCCGCATGCTCGAAGGCGACACCCCCTTTGGCGTGGCCGAGGTCGCCACCGGCCGCAGCCTCTGGCTCGACGGCGTCATGGGCGTCCAGCCAGAGGAACTCAATCGCTGGCCGCGGCTGGCGGAGGTCATCGAGGGTGAGGGCCACGACACGGCGCAAAAGGTCCAGGCGCTCGAGAACGGCGGCGTGTATCTGCCACGCGTCTTCCGCGACAAACTCGCCCTGACGCCGGGGGACGAGATTTTCTTCTGCGGCACACGATGCCGGTTCGCCGGCACGTTCGACGACCGTCGGCTCCAGCGCCTCAATTACCTGGACGGCCGATCGGTCCTCCCGGTGGATTTTCGCGACCCGTCATCCACCATTAGGCAAGAGCAACTGGAGACCGCCTCGGAGGATGTTCTGGCACGGGATTTTCAGCGGTTGAACCCGAACCAGGTGGCGATCGTGTCGGCGGACCTCGTGCAGCGGCTGGGCGGGACGCTCCACGGGGTTATCGTGTACACCGGAGAGAAGGTGGAACCGGGCGAGATCGGCCCACGAATTGCCGAACAGGTGGACACCCCCGTCTGGGTGAACGCGACGGAGGGCGTCCAGCGGCTGATCTTTACGCAACTGACGGAGGTGGGCGGCGGTCTGGCGCTGGCGGTGCCCGTGCTGCTCGGCGGGATGATCATCTTCGGGACGATGCTCGGCAGCATCGCCGACCGCGAACGCGAGATCTATACCTTCAGCGCCCTGGGTCTCGGGCCGGTGGATGTGGGGTTCCTGTTTTTTGCCGACGCAGCGGTGTACGCCGTCGTCGGTGGCATGGTGGGGCAACTGTTGGCCCAGGGCTTGGCGATGGTGGCGCTGCGCCTGGCCGAGGCCGGCTACATCCAGCCGACCTCCATCAACTTCTCCTCGACCAACGCCCTCTTTGCCATCGGGGTGGTGATGGTGACGGTGCTGATTTCGGCCGTCTATCCGGCCCTGCGCGCGTCGCGCAGCGCGAACCCCGGCCTGGTGCGCTCCTGGCGGATGCCGCCCCCCGAGGGCGATGTTCTGGCCATGACGTTCCCGTTCACCGTCTCGGTGTATGATATTACGGGGGTCGTCAGTTTCCTCGGGGAACACTTCCGCCAGCACAACGACGCGGGGCTCGGGGTGTTTGCGGCCCGGGACGTGCGGATCGAACGTGTCGGGGAAGACGGGAACCTTCGGCTGTCGGCCCATATGGCGCTGGCGCCTTTTGATCTGGGCGTGACGCAGGCGTTCGAACTGACGTCCGTGGCGTCGGAGATTCCCGGCGTGGACGAGGTCATGATTCGCGTCGAACGCCAGAGCGGCGCCCTGGCCGACTGGAAGCGGGGGAACCGCGTTTTTCTGCACGACCTTCGGCGGCAGTTCCTGCTGTGGCGGATGCTGGTACCGGAAACCGTCGAGTCGTATCGGATGGAGACGCTCGCCGCCCTCGGTGAGGCCGGGCTGTCGGAAGGGGAATCCTCGTGACCCAGGACGACTACGCCGAGCGGGTCGAAAAACTGGCGCGCGACGGCGGGGACCGTGAACTGGCGGAATTTCGCGGCCTGATGGAAGTGCCGTCCACCTTCGACGAAGGCTTCACCTGGCCCTCGTTCATCGGCGTGGTGTTCGTGGCCCTCGTCATGGTGCCGGGAGCCCTCTACATGTCGCTGGTCGCGGGCGTGACAATCGGTCCGGCGGCACAATGGGTGACGGTTATCCTATTCATCGAGGTGGCCCGTCGCGCCAACAAGGTCCTGAAGCGGGCCGAGATATTTATTCTCTTTTACCTCTCCGCCGCCGCCATGACCGGCGCCATGGGCATCGGCCTCCTGTGGAACCAGTTCTACGCCCAGTCGGTGGCGGCCCAGGCGAGCGGCATCGCGGAGTTGCTCCCCCAGTGGTATGCCCCCACCGAGGGCGATGTCCTGATGCTGCGGACGATCTTCCATCCGGCCTGGCTCCCGGCCATCGGTCTGATGATCTTCGCGACCATCATGGGCCGCCTGAACAATACGATCCTCGGCTACGGGCTGTTCCGCCTCGCGAGCGATGTCGAGAAACTGCCGTTCCCCCTCGCCCCATTGGGAGCCCAGGGCGTCCTCGCCCTTAGCGAAGAGCAGGAAGAGGAAAACCCGAACCGCGACGCGAGCCAGCCGCTGGACCCGCAGAAGAAGTGGCGGTGGCGGGTGTTTTCGATCGGCACGGTCATCGGCATGTGCTTCGGCGCCGTCTACATCGGGCTGCCGACGATCACGGGGGCCCTGCTGGAGAAGCCCATCATCCTTCTGCCGATTCCCTTTGCGGATTGGACCCCCAAGACGGGCGAGTATCTGCCCGCCGTCGCCACCGGGATGAGCCTCGACTTCGGCCTCGTCATCTTGGGCATGGTACTCCCGTTCTACGCGGTGTTGGGCGGCGCCATCTGCGTTGTGTCGATGTTCATAGTAAACCCGCTCCTGTACCGGGCCGATATCCTCCACACCTGGAACACTGGCGACGACATCCTCGCCACAACGTTCAAAAACTCCGTGGACTTCCACTTCAGTTTCGGGCTGGGGGCGGCACTGGCCATCGCCCTCATCGGCATCGGGGCCATGGTGATAATGCTGGTTCGGCTGCGACGCCAGCGCACCCACGCCGTCGACGAGACGCCACGCGAGCCCTTTGCAATCCCCGAAGGCCGCGGCGACATCAAGTTCAAGTTGATCGTGGCGGTGTACATCGTCTCGACCGTCATGTACATCCTGGTCTCCGGCTGGCTGATCCAGTGGCACGAAGGCGTGATGGCCGTCATGATCTTCTACGGATTCATCTACACCCCCCTCATCAGTTACGCCACCGCTCGCCTCGAAGGCCTCGCAGGCCAGGCCGTCAACATCCCCATGGTCCGCGAGGCCTCGTTCATCCTCTCCGGCTATCGCGGCGTGGCGGTCTGGTTCCTTCCCGTCCCGCTCCACAACTACGGCATGCAGACGGTCATGTACCGCCAGGCGGAACTCACGGGCACGAGGTTCACGAGCATCTGGAAATCGGAACTGGTGCTCGCGCCCATCATCATCCTCAGCACCATCCTCTTCGCCAACTTCATCTGGGGCCTCGCGCCCGTCCCCGGACCCCAGTATCCGTTCGCCCAGAGAATGTGGGAACTCTACGCCGAGCAGCAGGCCGTCATACACTCCGCCACGTTGGGCGGCTACTCCGTCTTCGAACAGGCCCTGAACTTCAAGTACATAGGCATCGGCCTCGGTGTCGGGCTGCTGCTCTTCGGCGTGACCAAGGGCTTCGGCCTGCCGACGTTCCTCGTGTACGGCATCTTCAATGGTCTCGGCGCGCAACTCTACTCCGTCGTCCCCACCATGATCGGCGCCCTCCTGGGCCGCTACTACTTCCAGAGGCGATTGGGACTCCTCTGGCGTCAATACATTCCCGTCGTCGCCGCGGGATATGCCTGCGGCGTGGGCCTCATCGGCACCTTCACCGTCGGCATCACGTTCCTGACGAAGAGCGTCTTCCAACTGCCGTTTTAGGAATCCGGCATGGTGGATCAACCGACTTCCCAACGCGAGCAGGTCGCCAGAGGCGACGTCCTCGTCACCGTCCGCAACGTCTCCAAGGTCTTCAAGTTGCGGCGCAGCGAGGTTTACGCCCTCCGCGATGTCACCGTCGCCGTCCGCTGCGGCGAGTACCTCTCCGTCATGGGGCCGTCGGGCTCCGGAAAGACCACTTTCTTCAACATGGTCGGCGCCCTGGACGTCCCCTCGACCGGACACGTGACCATCGGGCCGATGGACCTGGCCCGGCTGACGGAAAGGCAACTGGCCTACGTCCGCTGCAACTACCTCGGCTACATCTTCCAGTCCTACAACCTCATCCCGTCGCTGACCGCCCAGCGCAACGTCGCACTCCCGCGAATCTTCCGCGGCACCACCACCGACGAGGCCATGGACGCCGCCGCTCGCTGGCTCCAGCGCGTCGGCCTCGGCGACCGCCTTGACCACCGGCCGGACGAACTCTCCGGCGGTCAGCAGCAGCGCACGGCCATCGCACGCGCCCTGGTCAACGACCCCGTCATCATCCTCGCCGATGAGCCGACCGGCAACCTCGACCTCCAGACCGGCGCCGATATTATCGCACTGCTGAAGAACCTTTCGGTCGAGGAGGGCGTCACCGTCATCACCGCTACGCACGACCACAAGATGCTCTCGAACTCCGACCGCATCCTTTGGATGCGCGATGGCCGAGTCGAACGCCTCGAACGCCGCGAGGACCTCCATATCGAAGAAGGCCAAATCACCGAGCACGGCGGCGCGTCCCTCGCCACCGAATAGGCGCGTTTCCCCACGCACCTCTCCGGTTCCGCGGCTTCATGTCGGCCTTGTTCCTGACATCCCCCTCTTTGCTGGGCCCTTGGTCCAGACCGTTTTCCCACCGTTTCTCACGGACGCTTTTCCAAAGGACGCCGCCGGGTCGAAAGTTTTTGAGGTTCCTCGCGCGCGTGGGCGTGCGTCTCGTGGGCCGTCGCCGGTTAGCGCTTTTTGCCGCTGAACCACCATCGAAACCGCCGGAACCGGAGGAGGCCAAAGCCGGTGCCGCCCTTCTTCTTGCCGCCCCGGATGAGGGGGATCGAAAAACCGAACCGCCGCTTCCATCAACTCAAGCGAACGCCCGAGGGGCCGATGGTAAACTGCCCGTGTTTTATTGGCCCTGGCGGACCTCACAAGAGGTTGCGGCAAGGCCAGGGACAGACCGCCCCGCAACGGGTATCTCGATGGATCACCTGGCCCCCGCCGCCCGGCCTATTCCCGAGCATCGGCACTAAAAAGTTTCCTGAGTCCGCCCGGCGCCACGTCCCTCATGCGGTCGATTGCTGTGCCGGGGAGGGGTACTGTTTGAAATCCGCGCGCCTTCCCCGTATACTCTCCTCCTGGTGAAGACTGCGAAGAGCAGGAGCGCCCGGTGTGGCGGGATGTGCCGAGCGCCTGTAAACGTGCCGAAGTGGCGGAATCGGCAGACGCGCGGGATTCAAAATCCCGTGGGGCTTACACCCCGTGGGGGTTCGACTCCCCCCTTCGGCACCACGTTTGACCTCGCGCGCCGAAAGGCCGCGCGCCGTCATCCCTCTGGGTTGAGCCGGCGCGCTGTCGTTCTCTCCATGTCAGCCGGGCAGCCCTCTCGCGGTGCGATGATGCGGGCAAGCGGCCGGCGATGGGCAATCCCGACGCGGTTATGAAACCACTCCTGACAACTTCTTTGCCAGAGCGTTAGAAAAAGGTCATACCCGCATAGGGGGGTGGCTGCGTCAGGCCAGAAGGCCGGTCGGGGCGGACTCGCCCGTACGCCTGCGGATCAGCCAGTCGAAAACCAGATAGAGGGGGATCGCCGCTAGCGGCGCTGCCGCCGACACCACCAGATTGAGAAGGCCGTCGCCCAGGTCGGCGCTGCGCACAAACGACCACGCCAGATGGCCCAGCGCAGTGAGGACAACGGCCGCCGGCGCACCCCACCGTCCGCGCAGGATGAACGCGCCCCCGAGCGCAGCCGCCGCCAGCGCCGGCGCGTATATGGCCAGCGGGTCCTTGACGAGCGCTCTGGGCGCCTCGGCGCCGCCGGCCAGGGCGAGCGCCACCGCTGCGATGATCCACGCGGCAGCCAGGCCCGGCAATCCACGCCAACCGGACGGCAGAATCGGCGGGCGCGAAGGCGGCAGGACAAGGCGCGCCGCGCCGAGCAGCGCCGCCCCGGCCAGTAAGAGGCCCAGAGACGCGCCCAGCGCGACCGGCGGCGGCCAAACAGCTGAACCGGGGAACGCGGGCATCACCCCCTTGGCCAGACGCCACAACAGGAACGCCACCAGCGCCGTCCAAAGCGCGCTGGAGATCCGCCCGTGCCACGTCACCAGCGCACCGATAAGACCGATACCGCCGCATATGCCGCATACAACGAGTAAACGGCCCCAGGGGCCTCCGTCGGCGATGTGCGGATTGGACGTCAGGGCGGCGGCCAAAACGAAGAGCGCAGGCAATGACAGGTCGAGCCGGCGGCACACGAGCACAAGCCCCATGGCGGCCGACAAGGGCAAAAGGTCCAGCGCGAAGGTATCCCACGTGAGTTCCGGCGGCCGGCCGCGCCCGTAGGCCAGCGCCACAGCGACCAAGACGAGCGCCAGGTTCACCCCGACGATAACGAGGACGCGGGCCGTCGCCCCGCTGGTCGCAGAGCCCGAAGCGTTCCCCTCCGGCGCTCCGGTGGGAGGCCTTTTCATGGCATGTTCCCTCCGCCGACAGTACGATAGGGGGCCGGTGCGGCCGAATCAAGAGGAATCGGGGTCGGACAATGTGTGTGGAACCGCCGTCCCGCGCTGGCAGTCTTTATGGGCGGGGGCCGCGTTGCCGGCCGCGGACTATATTGCGTGAGGGCACGATGCGACTCAGGATAACGATTGAGCGGACGTTGCCCATCCTGTTGGGACTGAGTCTCTGGATGCCGTCGTGCGGCGGCGACGCCGAGCCGACAGACCCGTCGGCCGACGAGGGTGGCGCGCGGAAGGCGGCGGCGACGCCGGCCGAGGAGGCTGTCGCCTCCGAGACGCCACGCCGCGCGGACCTTGCGCCGGCCGACTTCGACGAACATGTCCGCAACCTCAAGGCCAACGTCCCCGAAGGTTTCACGATCGTCGTTCAGGCGCCGTTCGTGGTTGTCGGCGACGAAGCGCACGCCGTCGTCCGGCGCCGGGCCGTTCGGACCGTCAAGTGGGCCGTGGACCATCTCAAGGCGCTCTACTTTGAGAAGGACCCCGACGAGATTCTCAACATCTGGCTCTTTAAGGACGAGGGGAGTTACCGCAAAAACGCGAGCCGGTTTTTCGGCGACGACCCTTCGACGCCATTCGGTTACTATTCGGGCGAGCATCGGGCGCTCGTCATGAACATCGCGACCGGCGGCGGAACGCTCGTCCATGAGATCGTCCATCCGTTCATGCGGGCGAACTTCCCTGAGTGTCCCGCCTGGTTCAACGAAGGGCTTGGGTCGCTCTACGAGCAGTCCGCCGAGCGCGATGGCCGCATCGTGGGCCTCACGAATTGGCGGCTCGCCGGCCTCCAGAAGGCCATCCGCGCGGGCAATGTCCCTTCCTTCAAGGCCCTCGCGGCCACGACCGACCGCGAGTTTTACCGGCAGGATAAGGGGACCAACTATGCCCAGGCCCGTTACCTGTGCTATTGGCTTCAGGAAAAGGGCCTGCTCGTGACGTTTTACCGCGAGTTCCGCGCGAACCGCAAGGACGACCCCACCGGCCACGCGACCCTCAAGCGCGTCCTGGGGGAAGACGACATGGGTGCGTTTAAGAAGAAGTGGGAGACGTTCGTCCTGGGTCTGCGGTTTCCTTAGGCGGCGGTTCTATTCTTGTCCCTTGCCCTTCTCGGCCCACCAGTTTTTCCACGCCTCAATGGTCCGGCGGCGCGCCGCTTCGTCGTCGTTCGGGTTATAGCGCCACTCGTGGCCCGTAAGGGCGCAAAGCGCGGCGGCAATGCGCTGCCGCGCCGTCTCGCCGGGCAAATCCAGCGCCGCGACCAGCGCGCCGACCACGGCGGCTGACCGGACGCCGAGTTGCCCGAGGACGGAGGCTGCAGCACCGCGGACCCGCTCGTTCTCATCGCCGAGCAGCGCGACGAGCCGCTCCACGTTGAAGCGGCTGGCGTGCTTTGAGAGCGCCTCGGCCGCCGCGGCACGGGCGCGCGGGTCCTCGCTCTCCAGACCCGCTTCCAGGATCGGTTCCGGAACCTGCCCGCGAAAAACGAGAAAACCCAGCATCGCAAGAGCCGTCATCCTTGCGTCGCCCGACGTCTGCACGTTCGCAACGATGGCCGCATCGAGTCTTCCATCTTTCTGTTTCGGCCCATGATAGGCCGCCACGCGGCGGACGGCCTCTGCTTTTCCGTCGAGCAACTTGACCAGGGTGTCGGCGCAGCGCGGGTCCTGGATGTCGGCCAACGCGGCGGCGAGCCACATGCGCGAAAAGGTGGGCCGCCCGCTTTCGAATGCGGCGGCAATCAGGTCGGGCACAATGGGCCTGCCGAGCGCAGCGGCGGTGTCGTGGGCCTGCTTGGCCGCCCACGGGCTCCGGTCGAACTGCGCCAGTAGGTCTGCGATGAACCTCGTGCGAACCTCCGGCGCAAGGGACGGGAGGTCGGGCGGCAGGATTTCGATCCGCAGCGTGTTCGAGCCGATGGGCAGCGGTTCGCCGCTCCGGGTCGGCACCAGGAGAGTAAACTTCGCGGCGGCCGGACCCGGCGAAAGCACCTCGCCGAGTTTCCCGGCGGGCGAGGGTAGTTCCTCGTCGGACCCCTTCGAGAGGTATGCTGAAAGAAGTTGCCGCCCTGTGTCGGAGGAGTAGGCGGCCCGGGGCGAGAGGTCAATCGCCTCGAAACGAATCGTCCCGTCCGCGCCGAGTTCGCCGGGCCAACGGCCCGCCTCTGCCGCCAGGGAAACCCGCTCGCTGTAAAAGCCCCTCTTCTTTTCGCCCGTCTTCTGAACGACCAGGAGCCAGCCGAAAACGCCTTCGGCCGGTCCGAGGGAGACCGGCCCGGCATTCGTGTTCCGAAGCGCTACGCGGACCACGATACGCCCGTGCGCGCGGGCCTCGGCGGCAAGGCTCAAGGACACTTGAAGCCCCGCCACGGGCCGGCCCCATTCGGTCGGCGATTCGGCCACCTCGGGGTCGCCGTCCGCGTCGGGCAGCGCGGCCCCGTCCGCCGCCCCAAGCAGCGCGAAAATGAACAGGACGATTGAGCCTGAAGGCCGCATTAGGTGAGCAATACTAACAGGACCTGACTCGGCGGGCAAGCGCCGGGCGCCTTGGACCACCCATCTTGTGGCCCCGACCGGCTCCCTGGCGGAGGCGATTTCCGATTGCGGCATCGCGCGCCGCGGCGTCGGCTTTCGGGTCGTAGGGTTCACGACATCAGACGTCGGCCGCGGCCAGACGCCGGGCATGGCGCTTTCGCTCGTTCTCCGACAGGTGCCGCTTGCGCAGTCGGATCGACTGCGGCGTGATTTCGACGAGTTCATCGTCCGCGAGGTACTCGAGTGCCGCCTCGAGCGACATCCGACGCGGGGCCTTCAGCACGACGGTGGCATCCTTGGTCGAAGCGCGCATGTTGGTGAGTTTCTTTTGGCGCACGGCGTTGACCGGGATGTCGTCGTCCTTGCAGTTCTCGCCGACGATTTGGCCCGCGTAGACGCGCTCGCCGGGCTCGACGAACATCGTCCCCCGGTTGGCCAACTGGTCGAGCGCATAGGCGGTCACCTGCCCCGTTTCGACGGCCACCATGACGCCGGTCGCCCGTCCGGCGATCGGGCCGCGGAGTTTGTCGTAGCGGGCGAAAACGTGGTGCATGACGGCGCCGCCGGCAGTGGCTGTCAGCATCCGGGTCCTCAGGCCGATCAGTCCTCGCGCCGGGATCCGAAACTCCATGTGGGCCTGGTCGCCGCGCGTGTCCACACGGACCAACTCGCCGCGCCGGTCGCCCACGAGTTGCATGACGGCTCCGAGATGCGCGCGCGGGACATCGACGACAAGGTGCTCGATCGGCTCCTGGCGCTCGCCGCCGGCGTTCTTGTAGATGACCTTCGGCTTGCCGACCGCCAGTTCGAACCCTTCGCGGCGCATGTTCTCCAGGAGGATGCCGAGGTGCAGGAGTCCCCGGCCGGCGACCTCGAATTCGTCGCGTCCCTCGCCGGGCGTCACGCGCAGCGCGACGTTCGACTGGAGTTCCTTCTGGAGGCGTTCGCGGAGGTGTCGGCTCGTGACGTACTGGCCTTCCTGGCCGGCGAAGGGGCTGTCGTTCACGCGGAACGTCATGTGCAGCGTCGGGTCGTCCATGTGGACGGCCGGCAGGGCGATGGGACGGTCGGGGTCGGCCAGCGTGTCGCCGATGTCGACCTTTTCGAGGCCGACGACGGCGCAGATGTCGCCGGCGCCGATCCGGTCGACCTCGCGCCGCCCGAGGCCGTCGAACTGGAGCAACCCGCCCACCTTCTGGGGGGTGTGGCCGCCGTGGCGGTCGATCACGACGACCGCCTGGCCGACCCGGAGCGTGCCGGCGAAGACGCGCCCGATGCCGATGCGGCCGACGTAGTCCGAGTAGTCGAGCGTCGTGATGAGCACCTGGAGGGGCGCGGCAGGGTCGAAGGCCGGGGCCGGGACGTGGCGGATGATCGTCTCGAAGAGGGGGTGGACGTCGCCCGTGCCGGCGGCCGGCAGGTGCTCCGGGTCGGTCGTTGCCCAGCCTTCCTTGCCGGAGGCGTAGATGACGGGGAAGTCGAGAGCGTAGTCGTCGGCCCCGAGGTCCACCAGGAGGTCGAAGACCTTGTTCAGGACCGCGCCGTGGCGCTGCTCGGGGCGGTCCATCTTGTTGATGACGACGATCGGCGCCAGACCGTTCGCCAACGCCTTCGAGAGGACGTACCGCGTCTGGGGCATCGTGCCGTCCACCGCGTCGACGAGCAGCAGGGCGCCGTCGGCCATTTTGAGGACCCGCTCGACCTCGCCGCCGAAGTCGGCGTGGCCGGGCGTGTCGATGATGTTGATGTGGTAGTCGTTGCCCGCGCGGTCGGTGTACCGGATGGCGCAGTTCTTGGCGAGGATCGTGATGCCGCGCTCCCGCTCCAGTGGGTTCGAATCCAGGATGCAGTCGCCCTTGAGTTCCCCCTGGCGGAACTGTCCGCACTGGCGCAGCAACTGGTCCACGAGGGTGGTCTTCCCGTGGTCGACATGGGCGATGATGGCGACGTTACGGATTTCTTGGCGGTTCATAAAGTCCTTCCCTGGGAGAAGAAAAACGGGTGACAAGGGGGCGCGCCAGCGCCGGTCACAGACTAGGCGGACGGGAAGTCGAAGGGCTTCAACCGGTGGGTCCACAAGGCCGATCCATCGGCGCGGACCGCAGGCGCGGGCACCGGAACGCCGCCGACCGACCTTGCTGAGGCATATCGCTTTAACATAGCGAGAGCATTGTGGCGACTGGCATCTGGAAAGTCAAGGCCGAAGTGGCGCTTTCGCCCGCCTGCCGCCCCAAGCAGCGCGAAAACGAGCAGAACGATTGAGCCTGAAGGCCGCATTATGTGAGCAATGCTAACAGGACCTGACTCGGCGGGCAAGCGCCGGGCCCCCTGGGCCACCCATTGCGTGGCCTCCGGGCTCCGTGGCGGAGGTGATTTTCGGTTGCGGCAGCCCGCGCCGCGCGGTAGCATCCTTTGCTCATTTGTTTTCACACATCTTCGGATGGGGCAGGGGGCCATGCTCGGAAAAGTCCTTTCGGTCGGCGTCTTCGGCATCGACGGATACCTGGCGGAGGTCGAGTTCGACGTCCGCAGCGGCCTGCCCGCGACCGTGGTCGTAGGCCTGCCCGACGCCGCCGTCAAGGAATCGAAGGACCGCGTTGCGGCGGCCCTGAAGAACTCCGGCTACCGCTGGCCCGACGGGCGGATCACCATCAACCTCGCCCCCGCCGACACCAAGAAGGAAGGTCCCGCCTTCGATTTGCCGCTCGCCCTCGGCGCCCTCTCGGCCACGGGGCAACTCCTCAGCGACCGGATGAGAGACTATGCCGCCGTCGGGGAACTTGCGCTGGACGGATCGGTGCGGCCGGTCAAAGGCGCCCTCTCGATGGCCCTGACGGTCCGCGACGCCGGACTCAAGGGCCTCGTTCTCCCGGCGGATAACGCGCGGGAAGCGGCCGTCGTTGCCGACATCGAGGTCGTGCCCGTCAAGGCTCTGGCCCAGGCGGTCGGATTCCTGGCGGCCGAACTCGAAATTGAGCCCTGCGCGATCGACCTGGAGGCGGTTTTCGAGGACGCCCGGCGGGACGGCGTGGACTTCTCCGACGTCCGCGGCCAGGAACACGCGAAGCGGGCCCTGACGGTCGCCGCCGCCGGAGGGCACAACATCCTGATGATCGGACCCCCCGGGGCGGGCAAGACGATGCTCGCGCGGCGCCTCCCGACCATCCTGCCGCATCTCGATTTGCAAGAGTCGCTCGAGACAACGCGCGTCTATTCCAGCCTCGGCCTTCTGGGAAAGGGTGAGGCGATCATCGCGGCCCGGCCGTTCCGCTCGCCGCACCACACGACGAGCGAAGCGGGTCTGATTGGCGGCGGCACGGTGCCGCGGCCGGGCGAAGTCAGCCTCGCGCACCACGGCGTCCTGTTCTTGGACGAATTGCCCGAGTTCAACCGCCACACGCTCGAGGTCCTGCGCCAGCCGCTCGAAGACGGCGTCGTCACTATCAGCCGCGCTCGGGCCAGTCTGACGTTCCCGGCGCGGCTGATGCTGGTGGCGGCCCTCAACCCCTGCCCGTGCGGATACCTGACGGACCCGAAGCGCGAGTGCCACTGCACGCCCCGCCAGATTCAGAACTACATGGGGAAAATCAGCGGCCCGCTCCTCGACCGCATCGACATTCACCTCGACGTCCCGGCCGTGCCGTATCGGGAACTGAGGGGTCGGACCGACGGCACGACAAGCGCGCTGATGCGCGAGCGCGTGGGCCGTGCCCGGGCGGCTCAGGCGAAGCGCTTCGGCGACGGACGGACGACGAACGCCCACATGACGCACAAGCAAGTCAAGCGGTTCTGCACCCTGGACGATGCGGGGGAGAGTCTTTTGAAGCAGGCGATGGCCGAGTTGGGCCTCTCGGCCCGCGCGCACGATAAGATCCTCAGGACCGCCCGCACGATTGCGGACCTGGAAGAAGCGCCGTCCATCACCGTGATGCACCTCGCCGAAGCGGTGCAGTACCGCCGCCTGGACCGGAACCTGTTTGCGTAGACTCCGCTGAACACGGGGCCTTGTTGTGGCGTTAGAAAGGTCGTGGGCGCGACCCAGGAAGGCGACGCGCCGACTCGGAAGGAGGACGTAGTATGCCAGAAGCCGCGGTTGCTGTTTTAGCGGTTGTGCTGGGCTTCATCGCCCTGGCCGTTGTGGCCTTCGTGGGCTGGATCCTGCCGATCACACTGGGCCTTCGGGTCGCCCGGCGCAAGAACTACTCGCCGGCCTGGATGCTGTTCGGTATTCATCCCGTGGGCGGCTGGATTGCCTACATCACGTTGTCCTGCCAAACGCCCCGGATTAAGTGTCCTACCTGCGGCGGCGTCGTCAAGGTCAACTTCCGGCTCTGCCCCTATTGCCACAATGAGATCAAGCCGGTCGCCAATGTGAGGCAAATGGGATAGCGAAGGGCTTTGGCCGACTCGGTCCGGGGCTGCCGCCTCGACCGGAATCTGTTTGCGTGAACTTCATGGCCTTTTCGCGTTTGCCGCTCGAAACGACTAGGGTATAATGCGCTGGGCTCAGGAGAGGACTAAGCATGGGAAAACGCACCTTTACGGCAGCCATTCACCGCGAAGAGGAAGAATACGTCGCAATCTGCCAGGAATTGGACGTGGCCGCACAGGGAAAGACCTTCGAGCAGGCCAAGGCGAATCTGCGCGAAGCCGTCGAGTTGCTTCTGGAAACCGCCAGCCGCGAGGAGATTGCCGAACGCCTTCACGGCGAGGTGTATGTCACGCCGTTCGAGGTGGAGATGAAGGTTGGCTAGGTTGCGGATCCTGTCGGCGTGAGGCGAGCCGTCGGTGGGCGTCGTTGTGCTTCGACGGCACCGCTCGCTTGGGCGCTCGCGGCTAGTTTTTTGGTGCGCCGACTAGCCCCGAGCGTCTAAGCGAGGGGTCATGTTATGCCGAAGCCGCTGGCCTACTTCATTACCTGGACGACGTATGGCACGTGGCTGCCGGGCGACGCGCGGTGGTGGGTCGATAAGCAGGGCTCCGCGGCGACGCGACGCCCTGCGTCTTCATGCCCATCCGCCTCGGCAACCTGCGGACCGATTCGTTCGAGACCGTCTGGAACCATCCCGTCATGGAAGTGCTTCGCGACCGCGACGACCGCACCGGTCATTGCCGCATCTGCGACTATAAATACTATTGCGGCGGCTGCCGCGCACGGTCGTGGGGGTATTTCCGCGACCTCCGCCGCTCCGACCCCGGCTGCAAATTCAACCAGGCCGACTGGGACGCCCTGACCCGCGCGGCCCCTTTGAGCGTTGAACGTTGAGCGTTGGCTGTTGGACGTTCGTCATCGTATCTCTTTCCGGTTTCCGGCCTCCGGTTTCCGGGCTCGCCGTTCTGCATTCTGCATTCTGCATTCTGCATTCTGCATTCTGCATTCTGCATTCTCTTGTTCCTTCCCCCACCCATCCCTATACTTCCCCCATGCACCCCATCCGCAGCGGGGCCGGGACGCCCTTGACCCGTGCGGTTATGGGCGTGCCCGGAATTCTCCACTGGGAGTATCTTGGAAAGGAGACGTTACATGATCCACGCAACGAAGAGGGCAGCGCTCGTGCCCGTTTGTGTCCTTGTGATGGTGAGTGCTTTACCGGCGGCGGACACGACCACGCCGCAAACCGCCACCTCCCCTTCAGGCGCATGCCTGTTTGAAGTGCCTGAGGGGTGGAAGATGGAACAGGTCACCACGCAGAACTGTAGCGATTCTGGGAAGACTTCCAACGCCACACAACCCTCAACCAAGCCGGCGGAAGCGGGATTCGCCATGCTGGTTCCGGCATCCTGGCCATGGGAGAGTGCCGACGACCAACCCCAACCGTTCATCCAAGTGCATGAGATACCTGGACCTGTGCCGTCAGCGGATCTGGTTCGTAAGGTCGGGCCCGCGGCAGGAATGGCCGACACGGCTATGCTGGTCCTTCAGCTCCTGGCAGCCGAGCAGGGATTCAAGGTCTTTCCGGTTAAGAACGAACTGCGGGACATCTCCGGCAGGCTTGCCCTCTATGTTTGCGTAAAGGGCCCACAGAAGGACGGCCCGTATGTAATGGAGGAGATATTTATCCTCGCCGAAAATGAGGACAGTTGGTTTGGAGTCGTCACGTTCTACCACCAGAAGATGGCTGAGCGCTGCGATAAGGCATTCTCTCAGGTCGTCAATAGCCTTCGCCCGATCAAAGCCGTTCCCAGGCCCCAAGCCGGAGAGATCAACGAGAAACTGGAGTATCTGGCGGAAATCCTGAAGAAGGGAAACGCCACAGAACAAGCCCCCTGGAGTATGGCTGTTCTTGGTCTGGCGCTGTGGCGCAAAGATGCCAAGGACGCGGAGGATACGCTGCTAATTCACCTGCGGTTCCTCAATCCAAATTGCCAGGATATCTGCCAAGACTGGGCCAAAGTGCTGAATTTCGTCAAGAACGGAACGGACTTCGAGCCAACAGAAAGTTGCCTCCGCTTTAACACGCTGATGTCAGCACATGCCGGGGCGCTGAGCCTCGAGGTCGCACGAAAGGACATCAAGACCTCTAAGGCGGTATTTGTGATCTATGGGGAAAACCAGGAAAGAGTGGCAGCGTACCAAACCAACCTTGATACATACCGACGCGTCCTTCAGGGCAAAGGAGGCGGTGGCAAGGAATTGGTGGAAAGCTGGAGTCCATTGGCTGTGGAGGACCTGAAGAAACTGCCGTTGCCGCCGCCCCAGTTCCTGGTGCCCGCCCAAGAGGATCGCTAATCGAGCCGGACCAGAGCGATAGTGCCGATCTGCCGCTTGGAATTGGGGGGGACACCCATAAGGGAATTCGGGAATTCCGGAGCCACCCCTAATCGCGCCGAAATGGGCATTGCATCCCCCGTATTCCGTAATTCCGTTAGGTTCTTGCCGGAAGGAGACCGCAATGAAAAGTTACCGCAAGGAACTGTGGATGAAGATGACGACGCGGCGGGCGCTCGTCAACCTCACCCCCGAGGTCGAGGCGTGCCTGGCCGAAAGCGGCATCACCGAGGGCTTGGTGCTGGTCAATGCGATGCACATCACAGCGAGCGTTTTCATCAACGACGACGAGCGGGGCCTGCATCAGGATTTCGAGACCTGGCTCGAAAAACTCGCTCCCGAAAAGCCGTATTCCCAGTATCGGCACAACAACGGCGAGGACAACGCCGACGCGCACCTGAAGCGCAGCATCATGGGGCGCGAGGTGGTTGTGGCAGTCACGGGCGGTCGGCTCGATTTCGGCCCGTGGGAGCAGATTTTCTACGGTGAGTTCGACGGTCGGCGCCGCAAACGCGTCTTAGTCAAGATCATCGGCGAATAGGCGGCTTGTCACGAGCGCGCGCGGCGCAGCGTTGCCGCCGGGTGCGTGCGATCTTTTTGGCCCAGGCACCGCTGGAGCGCGGGTAAAAGATAGTCGCGCGCGACCACCTCCCAACTCATTTTTTGCGTCAGTTCCCATCCGCTTTCCAGCAGCCGCGCGAGCGCCTCGCGGCCGGTCGGCAGACGGTCGGCCAACCGGGCGGCCAGGCGGGCCGCAATTTCGTGTTCGATCCGCTCTGTCTCGGCATCGCTCATGCTGTCGGCCTCGGCGCCGGCGGGCGCGACGTATTCGACCAAAAGGACGTTCTCCGGCAGCGCGTCGCCGCTCACCCGGGTCAGAAACGGTGCGCAGCCGCACGCGGTGCTGATGACGCTGATGCCGCCGAACGCCAGCGTCTCGAGCGGGGCGATGCCGAACGGCTCGTAGGCGCTCTGGCCGAACTCGACGTCGCTGCCCTGCCGCAGGTCCTGGAAGAGAAGTTCCTCAGGCACGCGGTCGCCGCAGCATTCGCGGGACAGACCGAACTGGTTAATCAGGACGGCGCGAGTCGCCCGGGCCCAGCGGTTGTAGCCTTCGACGGCCTGGCCGAACGCGACTTCGCCCTTGACGAGGTCCGGCCAGCCGACGCGATGGTGAAGCGGCCAGCCGTATTCGGTTTCCATTCGGCGCACCAGGTCGCCGGGCCGGCGTCCGCCGTCGGTCGCCAGGACCACGAGGGCCGCTGTCCGGTCCCGCTCGGCCAGAATGTCGTCCAGGTGTTCCAGAACCCAGAGGTCTCGCTCCAGCGATTTCGATGCCACGGGGCGCGCCACGTGCGTGAAGACATAGTCCGGCCGGAACCCAAGGAGCGCTTCCACGTACTGTCTCAAGAGGTTGCGGCTGCGCATGCGCATCTCCAGGTCGATGGGCCGACCGGGCAGGCCGTTATAGACGACCTCGATGGGCGTGCGGCGAAACGCAGGGTCCAACAGGAGGAGTTCGCAGGCCACGCGATCGCTGACCGCGAAGATGTGGTGCGCGCGGTGGGCGCGCGAGACGAGCGCATGCTTGAAGCCGCCGCCTTCTCTCAGCATCGCTTCGTAGGAGCGCCGGCCCGTGCGGCTCTTCATCGCCAGGTCGAAAACCAGGCGGTGGCTTGTTCGCTTCTCAATCAGGTCGCGGACGGGCGGCACCTCGTGGGCCCAGTAAACGGTCCGAAGCCCCGGCAGCCGCAGCCGCGCGGCCAGCAGGGTCGGCAGGCCCATGAACTCGTGGCCGATGAGGACGCCCGTCTCGGTGCATCCTTCCAGAAAGGCCTCAACAATTTCCAGCGCGGGGCCGGCGACCCGCACCCACTCCTCGTAACCCCAGTTGTCCTCGAAGCGGTTGCTTTGCAGGCCGTAGGCCTCCCAGAGTTCCCCTTTGAGGCGGTTGACGGGGTCGGCCCGGGCGTCTTGCACGTCGAGAAGGACGAGTTCGGCCCGCGCACGGCGGGTCTGGAGCGGTCCTGCGACGGCGCGGCGGCCGTAGAGGATGCGCACGCCATAGGTCGCCTCGATCCGCGCGAAGGCTTCGAGCAGGCACGGGTTCACACTTGCCTGACGGGGCAGGGCGTCGCCGGTTTGGTAAAGAACGGTTTCGAGGTCGGCGGGCGGGTCGCTTAGAGGGATCTCGGCGTTGCCGAGGAGGATGGTTCGCTCGGCCGCCGCCTGATAGGCCCGCGCGGTCAGGAGGCCTTCGAGGACGGCGCCGATGCCGCCCATCTTCTCGCGCGCTTCGTGCGTAATGTGAATCAGTGTGGTCATGGCGGCCTCCCAGCCGGCCGCGCCCGGGCGGTGCGAGAGTCTTTCCAACGTGCCGCTCAAGTATCTTATCGGATTGCTTGGCCGTGGGGAAAGAGGCCTTTTTGCGCGCACTCGGCGCGGCAGGGAAGGGGGGCTACGCCGCTTCCGTGTTAGTCCTTCTGGAAGTGGCCTGGCGGGAAGGTCTTGCCCAGGGTCTCGAGGCTCAGCAGCGCGCGGGCGCGGACGAGGTTAATCGGATCGTCGAGGCGTTTTTCGAGGGCCTCAATGGCCTCAGGCGTTGCGGCGCCGGCTTCGCCGAGCGCCTCGGCGGCGGTCGCGCGGAGGAGCCAGGACGGCGATTCCAGCGCCTCGAGTAGGACGGCGACTGCTTCAGTGCCGCCGATTCTGCCGAGCGCCCGGATGGCCGCCTGCTCGGGCCGACCATACACGCCGCCCACGCGCAATAGCTTCTCGACGGAGGGCGAGACCGTCCCGGCCATTTTCGCCAGGTCCGGCACCGCGTCTGGATACCGCGACTCGCCGAGCCCCGAAGCCGCCAGCGACCGCACCAGAGGCGACGGGTCCTTCAGCATGAGGACCAGTTGCTTGCTGCCGTAGAGGGTTCCGATTTGGCCGAGAGCCCGGGCGACGGTCGCGCGGACAAGCGGTTCGGGATCGTCGATCACGCCCATCAGGGCCGCTTGGGCGGCGGGATGGCCGATGCGTCCGAGGGCCGACGCCGCCGCCGACCGCACGTGTTTGTTCGGGGAGTCGAGCAGCCGGCTGATCCAGGGGATGTCGTCGCGGCCGGCGTGCGGCGCGAGCGCCAGCACGGCTTCAACGAGTAGTTCCTCCGACGGAGGTCCATCGAGGATGTAGCGGCGGAGCGTCGCGGCGGCCGGTCGGCCGATGGCCCCCAGCGCTTGAATCACATCGTGCTTCTCGGGGCGTGGGCCCGCGAGTTTGTCCGCCAGCCGGCCGACGAGCCCGGCGGCCCCGAGGTTCCCCGCCGCGCGGATTGCGTTGTGCCGAACACCCCGGTCCGGATCGTCCAGACCTTGGGTCACCAGACCTTTGAGGCGCGGGTCGGGGCGAAGGACCAGGGCCTGCATGACGGCCCGCCGCACGACGGCATCGCCTTCGAACAGCGTCGGCAGCAGCGTCGGGCCGAGGTCGGTGTCGTGGCGAACGCAAGCCAGTGCCACCCTGGCGCATACGGTAGGCTGGTCCGAGTCGGCCAATCGGAGCAGGGCGCGGCGAGCGCCGGCGTCGCCGATGCGGGCGAGCAGATCGGCGGCCAGGACGGCTTCGGCATCGCCGGCGCCGAGGGCGCTTCGCAGTTCGGCGCGCTTGGCTGAGATGAGCGCCTTGAGGTCCGGCATGCCCTGTGGGTCGTCGAGTTCCCCCAAAGCGGTGAGGACCTTGGGCGCCACCTCCGCAAAGGAACCGTTGACGGCAAGCGGCGCGAGCCCGTCGGGACTCCGTTCGATATACGCCGCCTGAGCCACGCCCCGCACGAGGGAATCGGCGTGGGAAACGGCGGGCAAAACAAGGTAGGGGTTCCCTGCGGCCGCACGGGCGCCGAGCGCCTGAGCCGCCGCCGCGCGCACGGCCAAGTCGTCCGAATCGAGCAGTTGGGCCATCGCTTCGAGCGTTTGTTCCTCCGGCTTGCCGGTCTCACAGGCGAGAATCAACTCCGCCCGCCTCATTCGGTCCTCGCGCATCGCAGGCGCGCAGCCGACGAGGGCCGTGGCCATCGCGGAAGCCACCCACGCGCCCATCCCGAGGAGAGCCATTCGCTTGTTCATGCTTTCGCTCCGATTCACCGAAAACCTGGTCGGGCAGACTCTTGGCAAGCGGGCGCACTATAAGGTCGGGCGTCCCGCGCGTGCAAGCCAAATCAGGAGCCCTGTCGGCGGCCGCCAGCGCCCGTTGCCTTATACGCAGACGGGCAAAGGCGCTCAAGGACACAGGCGGGGCAATCGGGCCGGCGGGCGCGACAGATGCGGCGACCGTGTTCAATCAGCAGAACGTGGAAGGCGTAAACCAGGGCGTCCGGCACCATCTCCGCCAGGACATCATGGGCCTTTTCGGCACTCGTCTTCGGGCCGATGAGGCCGAGGCGGCGGCTGACGCGGCGCACGTGGGTGTCCACCGGAAGCACGGGCCGCTTCAAGGCAAACAGGAGGACGCAGGCGGCCGTTTTGGGGCCGACGCCCGGCAACCGCGCCAGATACTGCTTGATGTGGTCGGTCGGCCGGCGCCGGAGGAAATTCAGACTGACGCAGCCGTGCTCTTGTCGGATTATGCGCAGAAGCCCAGAGATGTTCTTCGCTTTCTGTCGGTGGAGCCCTGCGGGCCGAATCGCGGCGGCGATCTTTGAGAGCGGCGCCTCGGCCGCGCTTCCCCAATCAGGGAAGGCCGCCTTCAGTTGCCGCATCGCCGCATGGGCGTTCCTGGCAGTGGTGTTTTGGCTCAGGATCGTGCCGACGAGCGAATCGAGCGGCCGGTCTCCGTTGGGGGGAGGCCTGCCGGTCCCGCCCGCTTTCCACACCCGTTTGCCATAAGCCTTTTCCAGGCGCCGGACGATGGTGCGGACGGCGGGTGCGCGGGTCGGCGCGGCGCGGTTCACGCGGCCTCCTCCGGTCGGCCTCCTCGCCGCTTCCTCAGACTGAGCCAGGCCAGCAGCAGGCCCACCTCATAGAGGGCGATCAGCGGGACCGCCATCAGGACCATGGTGACCGGGTCCTGGGGCGTGAGGACGGCTCCCAAGACGCACATCAGGAGGATGACGAACTTTTGTTTGCGCGCCAGCGATTCGAGCGGCACGATCCCCGTCCGCGCCAGGAACAGGACGATGATGGGCGTCTGAAACGCCACGCCGAAAATGAGCGTCATCCAGGCCACGAACCGCAAGTACTTGCCGATGAACAGGCTCGGATCAATCATCGGCACGCCGTCCACCACGATGCTCGAAGCCGGCCCCATCAGGGTCTGGAGCGCAATCGGCAACATAAGGAAGTAGAAGGCCACGGCGCCGCCGAAAAAAAGAACGAAACTGGCCAGGCCGTATGCGTAAACGAACCGGCGTTCGCGAGGATACAGGGCCACGCCGACGAAGGCCCAGGCCTGGTAAATGACCCACGGGCTGGCGACGACGGCGCCCAGGAGCAGGCTGACCAGGATGATGGCGATGTAAAGGGAGATGGGGTCGCCTTGAATGATGCGGGGCGGGGGCCACACCGTCCGCCGGGTTTCCTGGTCCGGCGTCGGCATTTCGGGGAGGGTTTCGCTTCGCGCCGCGAGTGCCTCGGAGGCTTCCTTGTATGGGCGGATCAGGCCCGCGACGATCGGCTTGTAGAAAACGCCGCAAATGGCCGCCGCCACGGCGATGCCCACCAGCGCGCGAATGATGTGCGCCCGCAACGCCTCAAGGTGCTCGCCGAAGGTCATCTCGGAATCGGGCTTCATGAGCAGCCGCCTAGGACGCCGCCACCGACAGCCCGACCTCTCGCTCGCCCTTCAGGAAGTTCCGGTAATCGCTCAGTTCCATCAGGAGATCGCGGGCCTTCCGGGCGCGCTGCATGGTGATGCGGCCGCTTGAGATCCAATCGTAGATGAGTTCCGGATTGTCGGGCCGGTAGAGGCTGGCGAACTCCTTGTAGAACTCCTCGCGGCTGAGCCGCGTCGGCAGGACGGCGTGCAGGGCGTCGAACAGGCGATAGTCGCGGGTGACCAGTTCGTCGCACCGCTCCTTGTAGAGGTCGGTTCCCGGCAGGGGCGTCAGGATCGTGAACTGGGGGTAGATGATGCCCTTTTCCTCGCGGTACCGCTTGAGGTCCCGGAAATCCTCGTGCGTGAAATCGGGGTCCACGATGAAAGCCCCCCACATGTGGACGCCCAGGCGGTTCAGAATGTCCATCGCCTTTTCGTTCTGTTCGACCGTGGCGCCCTTGTTGACGGCGTCGAGGCGCTGCTGCGTGGCGGCCTCGAAGCCGATCAGAATGGTATCGAGGCCCACGTCGCGGAACGCCTCAATGAGGTCGGGGTGCTTCGAAATGGTGTCGGTCCGAGCCTGCATCCCGATCGTTTTCTTGATGCCGCGCTCGCGAATGAGATTCACAATGCGCCACGCGCGCTTCACGTGCGAGAGGAAGTTGTCGTCCACGAAACTGATGGCGGCCGGCTTGACGGCTTCCATCTCGTCCACGACGCGCTCGGCCGAGGTGTAGCGGCACGTCTTATGGTAAAACTTCCAGACCGAACAGAAGTTGCAGCGGAAGGGACATCCGCGGCTCGTTGCGATGCAGGCGTGCGGCCGGTCGAAAAGGAAGAAGTACCGGTCCGCATACCGCTCGACCAGATGACGCGCGGGCATCGGCAAATTGTCCAGAGAGGGCCGGAGCATCCGGGCGGGGTTCTCGACCCACTTGTTGTCTTCCCGGCGCCACGCCAGTCCGTCGATTCCGGCCAGGGCCTCGGTCGGGTGGTCGGCCCCGGAGCGGTCGAGCGCCTCGAGGAGTTCTCGAAACGTGTCTTCTCCTTCGCCAATGGCGATGGCGTCCACGTAGGGCTTTTGAAAATCGTTCGGGACGAGGCTCGCGTGGTGGCCGCCGACGACCGTCAACACCTCCGGCAGGACCGTCTTGGCCCGCTTCAAAAGGTCCCGGGCGTTGTAGACCTCCGTCGTCAGACAGGTGACCGCCACAACGTCGGGCTGAAACGTCTCAAGCGTTTCCAGGAACGTGTCTTCCAGCCGCATGTCCAGCAGGCGAACGTCGTGGTGCGGGCAGGCGACCGCCCCAACCGATTCCAACGCCAGCGGCTCGGGAACGGCCGCGCGCCGAAAACCGATATAGTCCGGCGGAGGCGGAGGTTGGACCAGCAGAACTCGCACGCCACGTGCCCCTTAAGATGGACGGCGCCCTCACTGCAGTCCGGCGATACGGTATGGTAACGCAAACCCCTGCCCCCGACAAGGCAAAAGGGGCGGGCAAGCGGTAGCGCGGCGCGTTCCGCCGCGAGCCGCCGCGGCTCCGTTGTATCAGCCCCCGGTGACTCACCGGGGGCTAAATCGGGCGCCGTGGCGAAGGTGGCCGGCCCGCCTGAGGCGGGCCGCCGGATGGCAGACATGATCGTGCGCCGGACCGATTGGCGGCGCAAAACCCGGCTCGGTGCTGGAATTACCGCCGCAGGTCCCGCGGCGGCCCGGCCCCCGGTGCGAGAGGTTCGAGGCCCTCCTCGGTCACTTGCGAAGCGATGCTGAAGAGGCGAGGCAATTGCCACCAGGGCGACGCCGTCGGCTCCGCTCGAGTCTGGCAGAACTCAACCCCCACCTGATAGCGGTCGCTGTCGCGCCGACAATGCGCGACGCGTCCGGTCAGTTCAAGCGGCGGGTGCTTTCCACTGGACGACAGCCGCAGCGTGAGCCGTTCGTTCCGTTTGAGACGGACGGGGCTCTCGGCCCGGAGACCCCCGAGCGAGAAATCCCGCAGTTTCATTCGACACCGCGCGGCGGGGCTGTCGCAGCCCTCCCTGAGGTCGTCGCGAACGGTGTCCAATGGAAGGCGCGCAGCGAAGCGGCCGAACCGTCGCCGCTCCTTCCCGATGCCCCGGCCCGTAATGTCTGATTTTGTGACCATCAAATGTCCATCCTGACGCCAGTGGGCGTCTGGGCCGAACCTTCTCATCTGCAAGGACGGCCCGCCAGTGCCTTATCGACACCTGGACGCCCAATCTTTAGTGGTCCAGGGGAGTATGGCGCATATTGCGGCAAAAGCAAACGCGTCCCCCGGAAATTTTGTGCGCTCGAGGCCCTCTATGCCACATGGGCGGCACGATGCACCGGCTAGGGGGCTACGAAACGGGTGGGCCGCGGGCCGTCATCCGGGCGCCTTTCGCTACAAGGGTTCGTTTTCGGGAGTTCGGCGGCGAGACAGTCTCTGCCGCCGACGCATCCGTCCCCCTTGTTGACGGCCCGTCGTTGTTTTCGGAACAACTCGGATTGTCTGGGAACCGCGCCGAGTCGCGGTTCCCCGCTTCTTTATAAGTTTTGGCCCTGACGCCGGGGGGCCTCAGTCTGGGCTAATGGCCTCTCGCTCCGGCCAAGGCTCTTCGAAAGCGATGCCCACGGTGTAATGGCCGCCGTGTTGCTCGCACCGTGTGACCGTCCCTTGCGTATCTTGTCCCTTTCGAGGTCCGAGGGGCGGGAAGAAAACCATCAGAGGCTCGCGGTCCTGAAGGAATTCCGGGCAAATGGCCGCCAGCCCCCCGCGTGAAACGTTCAGGACGCGAAGGCCGATCGCATGACGCCGATCATCCATGGGAGTGTTCTGCCGCACCGCCGTCAGGGGGGCTTCAATGACGAACCGCGGAAACCGGCGACGTTCAGACCCGCTGGGCGGTTTCCGACTCATCACGCCCTCCTTGTCCCAGGACAGGAACAGGTCCGGACTTGCTTCGATTCAACCGCCGAAGGGACACACAGCCCTCACCCTCAAACAAACTATACCTCAATTTTGCCGGAAAAGCAAACGCTTTTTTTGCCATTTTTTTGGGAGAGCCGAGCGTCGTGCCCCCGGTTGGGCCCGGGTCGTAGCCGCGGCGTTGGGCGGCCCGGAGCGGTTGGGCGCGGCCTTGCGAACCCGCCCGCGACCCGCTTTTTGGCGTTGCTCCCGTCGCTCCCCCGCCCTAATATAGTGCTCCCGCTTACCTGTCAGGAGGCGATTGTGCCGCAGACGGAACAGAAGGTCCTCATTACCGGAAATGTGGCGGCAGCGGAGGGGGCCGTCAGGGCTGGATGCCGATTCTACTTCGGCTATCCCATCACCCCGCAGAACGATCTGCCGGAATACATGTCGGCGCGGGTGCCGGAGGTGGGCGGCGTATTCATCCAGGCCGAGAGCGAACTGGCCGCCATCAGCCTGGTGCACGGCGCGGCAGCGGCCGGCGGGCGGGCCATGACCTCCTCATCGAGCCCCGGCATCAGCCTCAAGCAGGAAGGCATCAGTTACCTCGCCGGGAGTGAACTGCCGGCCTTCATCGTCAACGTGCAGCGCGGCGGACCGGGCCTCGGCGACGTCAGGCCCGCCCAGGGCGACTATTTTCAGGCGACGCGCGGCGGCGGGCACGGCGACTACCGTCTCATCGTCCTTGCGCCCCACACGGTTCAGGAAACGTGCGACCTGGCATACGAGGCATTCGATCTGGCCGAAGCGTGGCGGTGTCCCGTGCTCCTCTTGAGCGACCAGCAGTTGGGCCAGATGATGGAGCCGGTCGATCTGCCGCCGATGAAGAACATCCCCGACGTCCAGGACCACCCCTGGGCGCTTTCGGGCGCTCGGAGTGGGCGCGAAAAACGCATCGTCAAGAGTTTCTATTGGCGGCCGGGAGAACTCGAGGCGTTCAACAAGCGCCTCCGTGAAAAGTACCTGCGCATGGAAAAAGAACTGCCGCGATGGCAAACCGACCACGCCGACGACGCCGACATCATCCTGGTGGCCTACGGCACGAGCGCGCGGATCGCACGCGACGCCGTGCGCCACGCGCGCCAAGAGGGCATCCGGGCGGGCCTCGTGCGACCGATTACGCTGTGGCCGTTCCCTGCCGCACCGCTCCTGGAGGCGGCGAAGCGCGGCGCGCGGTTCCTCGTGGTCGAAATGAGTTGGGGCCAGATGGTCGAGGACGTCAAGTTGGCCTTGTACGGAACGGCCGCCCCGGTGGACCTCTGCTGGCGCTCAGGCGGTGGCGTGCCGACCGTCCACGAGGTGACCGAGCACGTGCGGGCGTTGGCGAAGGAGTGACCATGCCGAAAACAGGCCCCACGCTCAAAATCGGCCGCCCGAAAGCCCTCCTTCCCGACCGGACCCATTACTGCGCCGGGTGCGGCCACGGGGTGGTGCTGCGGATCCTGGCCGAAATCATCGACGAGTGGGGTATCCGCGACCGGATGGTCGGCATGGCACCGGTCGGCTGCGCGGTCCTCCTGTATCAGTACCTGGACATCGACATGTGCGAGGCGGCCCACGGCCGCACCCCCGAAGTCGCCGCCGGCATCAAGCGCGCCCGGCCCGACCTCCTCGTCTTCTCCTACCAGGGCGACGGCGACCTGGCCGGCATCGGAACGAACGAAATCGTCCACGTGGCCAATCGCGGCGAACCCATCAGCGTCATCTTCATCAACAACGCCGTCTATGGCATGACGGGCGGCCAGATGGCCCCGACCACCATGCCCGGCCAGAAGACGACCACGACGCCCAAGGGCCGCAGCATCGTCAACGAGGGATTCCCCTTGCGCGTCAGCGAGATGCTGGCGACGCTCGAGGAGCCGGTCTATATCGAGCGGTGCGTCGTCGGCACGCCGCGCGACATCCGCCGCACCAAGAACGCCATCAAAAAGAGCCTGCGCGTCCAGCGCGACCTGAAAGGGTTCAGTCTCATTGAAATCCTCTCCCCGTGTCCCACCTATTGGCGCGTCCCGCCGAACAAGGCCGTCGCGTACATCGAGGAATACTTCGAGGAGGTCTTCCCGCGCGGGGTGATCAAGGACAAGACGAAGTGATTGCGGATTGCGGGCTACGGACTGTGGAGCAAACGGCCGGCGGCTGGCAGGCTGGGGCCCGTCCCGGCGCCGCACAAGCCGGAGCCAGGGAAAGCCTGACCGGAGCGATAGAGGGAGGTTCGAACACCGCATGCTCAACCCAACCATCACGGAGAATCGTCCGGAGTATCCCCCGGCTTACGTGTCCAATGGCCTCGTGGGCCTGCGCGTAGGCCAAATCCCCCTCCTGGGTAACACGGCGCTGGTGAACGGCTACGTCGGTGCTAATGCGGAAGAACGCATGGAAAGCATAGAGGTCGCGCCGTACCCGGTCGGGGCGGACATCCTGGTCGGCCGGGTCTGGCTGTCCCAGCGGCCGGACCTGGCGGTCTTCAAGGAGCAGACCTACGACTTCTCCTGCGGCGAGTTGCGCAGCCGGTTCGACTTCAAGGTGGACGCCACGACGGCGCGGGTGGAAGTGGTCACGTTTTGCAGCCGCACGCAACCGTCGCTTACGCTTCAGCAGGTCAGTGTGACGGTGGACCAACCGTGCAGCCTGAC
>Ga0307378_10001909_pt1 | contig 33024 bp, 21 predicted proteins | sample UN1MG_FD_202238 | JGI IMG/M metagenome (GOLD analysis project Ga0307378, IMG submission 202238) | Soil microbial communities from Risofladan, Vaasa, Finland - UN-1 | ecosystem: Environmental > Terrestrial > Soil > Coastal area > Acid sulfate soil | place: Finland: Risofladan, Vaasa | collected... | reverse complement strand
GTCTACACCTTTTTATTATTTTTTTACAATCCTCCTCTGGTTACTTGTCTTATTGCTAACAAAAGAAGGTATTATTAATATATAATATTTTTTCTTCTAACTACCCCACTAAAGTTTACACTAACATTCGTATCTTGTATCTAGTGAATCGTATCTCCTAAAGAATTAGTTAGTTGGTTAGTTGGTTACCTGGTTAGCTAGTTAAAAAAATAGAAAAAGGAGCCAGAAAAAATTAGTATCGCGTATAGCGTATATGGTATAGCGGGTAGCGTTTAGGGATAAGGGATTGCCGTGCTCCCTATGGCCGACAATGATTTTTATTTCTCTCTTCTGATTCCCGAATTCTGAATACTGGATTCTGGCTTCTGGTTCCTGAATTCTATTTTTCTATCCACTATAGGAGAGGTTTATTGCGATATTGCCCTACCTCTTTCTCTCTTTTATTTTCTTTACGATATACTTATATACTATTTAATAAATAATTTTATAAAATTTAGTCTTCCGATTTTTAAAATCATGCCTTCTTCGACAGTCAAGTCAAGATTGGAGTCACTTACCTTTTCTCCATTGATTCTTACTCCACCCTGCTCAACTAATCTACGGGCCTCACTTTTACTATCTACCACACCAGATAAGGCAACAAGCTTAATAAGCCAAATTTTTCCTTCTTTTAAATCATCTTTCTTCAAAATTAATTCTTTTATTTCTTCTGGATAAAGTTTATTTTTAAACACCTTTTCAAATTCTTCTTCTGCTATAATTGCGGCACTCTGTCCGTGATAAAGTTGAACAATTTCTCTGGCTAATCTCTTTTTCACATCCCGAGGGTGTAAATCATTGCTCTCTAAGCCTATCTTTATCTTATTGATTTCATCTAAAGAAACATCGGTTACCAATTCAAAGTATTTAGTCATAAGATTATCAGGAATAGACATAGCTTTACCATACATTTCTTGAGGAGGCTCATTAATCCCAATATAATTGTTTAAGCTTTTACTCATTTTTTCTATTCCATCTGTTCCCTCAAGAAGAGGCAGGGTGATAATAACTTGCGGTTCCTGATTGTACTCCCTTTGAATATCTCTGCCCACTAATAGATTAAATTTCTGATCTGTGCCTCCCAATTCAATGTCTGCCTGTATAGCGACAGAGTCATAACCCTGCATTAAAGGGTACATAAATTCGTGGATACCTATCGGTTTTCCTTCTTTGTACCTGGTTGAAAAATCATCTCTTTCTAACATACGGGCAACTGTATATTTGGAACACACTTTTAAAACTTCCGAGAAAGAAAGCTTTCCCAACCAATGGCTATTAAATACTACTTTGGTTTTTTCCGGATTTAATATTTTAAAAACTTGTTTCTTATAAGTCTCTGCATTCTTTTTGACTTTTTCTTCAGTCAACTGTTTTCTGGTTACTGATTTACCACTTGGGTCGCCTATCATCCCGGTAAAATCGCCAATCAAAAAATAAATATCATGTCCCAGGTCCTGAAATTGTCTCATTTTTCGCAGACCTACCGTATGTCCCAAATGTATATCTGGTGCATTAGGATCAAATCCTTGCTTAACCCGAAGAGGTCTTTTTTCTTTTCTTGATTTTTCTATTTTTTTTATCAATTCTTCTTCGGAGATTATTTCTTCTGTACCTCTTTTAATTATCCTTATTTCTTCTTTAATGTCCATAATAAATTACCCCGCTTTATAGAATAAAAACATCACATATTTCTATTACAATTCGTCCACTTCTTTCTTTATTTCTTGTTCGTTATTCCAACCCTAACCCCTTTTTGTTCTTAATTAACAAAATCAATAAGGGATAGCCCAAGATATAGCAAGCAATGACTTCCCCTATCCCGATATATAGTACAGTTATCCAATAAGGCAAGTCAAAGAGTAAATGTAAATAAATGCTCACCCCAAATGCATTTATCAATACAGGAGGAAGGGGTGCCAATTTAGGATTACTTACTTTGTAAGTTAAATATGCAGCAATTAAAGTACAAAGACTCCCCCCAATTATATCTACCATCCCTAATCCCCCGTAAACATTTGCCAAAATACAACCTAAAAATAATCCAATAATAGCTGATGAGTCAATAAAGGGAAGAATTACTAAGGCTTCAGCAATTCTCACTTGAATAGGGCCGTAACTTATTGGAGCAAATATAATATTAAGAACCACGTAAATCGCTGCAATCATGGCTACACGAACCAGATAGTTAAGTTTAATCATATTAAAATATCCCAAGAATAAATATATTTAATCTTTGAAATTATAACATAGTTTATTTTATATTAAAAGAGTTGGAATAAAATTCGTATCGAGTACCGCGTATTGTGTATCAAGTAGTTAAGAAAGAGAAAGAAAATAAATTGAGGAAAAATAAAGAAAAAAAAGTAAACATAGACTTTTTATCTAACTACCCCACTAAAGTGTACACTAATACAATAAAGCACTATTCTAATTCTAATATAATTTTATGGTATAATACTAATAAACTACTTCGTATTTCGTAAATCGTATCTCGTCAAGAAAATAGAAGTCAGAAGTCGGAATCCAGTATCCAGAAGAAAGAAATCAAAAGCCATTGCGAGCGACCATGGGGAGCGTGGCAATCTCATATCTCTATACGCTCTACGCTACCCGCTATACGCTTACTATATACGAAATACGATTTACTATTACGATATACGAATAAAAGGGAGTTTTGCTTTGTCACCAAAAAATAGACCAATAAAATCTTATCATATTCCTTTATCTAAAAAAATATTATTGGTAATTATAATTTTTACTCTGACATTTTCTATTACTTTTATCGGACTGTCTACTCTTAATAATCAGAAAATATCAGAAATGGTACAAGAAAATAAATTTTTAGATGCTATAACTAGTAAGGTATATGATATTAATGGTAAAATTATAACCGAATTTTATCAGGAAAACAGAAACCCAGTTCCACTTTCTAATATTCCTCCGAATTTAATTAATGCTACCATTGCTATCGAAGATTCAGAATTCTACAAGCATAAAGGAGTAAGTTTTCGGGGAATTGCACGTGCACAATTGGAAAATTTTAAAAATATAATTTTACAATTAAATAAAGAGGCTAAGCCTCATGGAGGCAGCACAATAACCCAACAATTGGCTATAAACACTTTTCTCACTCGAGAAATTAGCTTGAATAGAAAATTAAAAGATATTTTATTGGCCTTACAAATAGAACGATCTTTCACCAAAGATGAAATTTTAGAAATGTATTTAAATGAAATATACTTTGGGCATGGTGCCTACGGAGTACAATCCGCTGCTAAAATGTATTTTAATAAAAATGTACAGGATTTAAACCTTGCAGAATGTGCATTACTCGCAGGAATCCCCCGCGGACCTTCTTATTACTCCCCAATTCTTAATCAGGAAGTATCCTTAAAAAGAAGAAATATAATCTTAAACAGAATGTATAAATTGGGTTATATATCTGAACAAGATATGGAAAAAGCTAAACAAAGGCCCCTGGAACTTGATTATAATAATAAAAGAGATAAGTTTACAGCTCCCTATTTTTCCACTTTTATTCTTTCTCAACTTTTAGAAGAATATGGAGCTAATGTAGTTTACAAGGGTGGATTAAAAATTTATACCACCCTAGATTTAGAGATGCAATATTTTGCTGAAAAAGCACTTCAAGAATCTGGACATGAAGGAGCAATAATAGCCATTGAACCTCAGACCGGTCATATTAAGGCAATGGTGGGAGGAAAAGATTTTGGAGAAAGTAAATTTAATAGAGCGACTCAAGCTTACCGCCAACCCGGTTCTGCTTTTAAACCTTTTATTTACCTTACTGCTTTAGATAATGGATTTACTCCCAGTAATATTATAGATGATTCTCCGGTTACTTTCAAAAATGGATGGTCTCCTGAAAATTACGAAAAAGAATTTAGCGGACCAGTAACCCTTAGAGAAGCATTTGAACAATCTATAAATGTAGTAGGAGTAAAATTATTAGAACAAGTTGGAATAAAAAAAGTTATAAATTATTCTCATAAAGCAGGAATTAAAAGTGAACTCCGCCCAGATCTCTCTTTGGCTTTGGGTACTTCAGAAATAACTCCTTTAGAAATAGCTTCCGCTTATGCTACTATTGCTAACTCAGGGACCAAGATAGACCCCCTATCTATAATTCGAATAGAAGATTACACAGGAAAAGTAATAGAAAAGAATATCGCTCAAAAAAAGAAAGTATTTAAAGAAGAAACCTGTTATGTGCTTATAAATATGATGAAGGAAGTAATAGAAAAAGGAACCGGGTGGAATGCCAAAATAGGTAGGCCGGCGGCTGGAAAAACCGGTACTACTAATGATTTTGTCGATGCCTGGTTTATTGGTTTTACTCCGGATTTAGTTACCGCAGTATATATTGGAAATGATGATAGAAAACCATTAGGAAACAAAATGACTGGCGGAGTAGTCGCTGCCCCGGTTTGGGCTAAATTTATGAAAAATGCCCTTAAGGATGCTGAGAAAAAAGATTTCTTACAGCCGGATAAAATAACTAAAATTTCCGTTTGTAAAGAGTCAGGGCTTTTACCTACTGATTCTTGTCCGGAAATATTAACAGTAACTTTTATAGAGGGCACGGAACCTATATCTTATTGCACCGTTCATCAAAAATATTTTGAAATACCAAAAGCAGAAGAATATCCGGAAATTAAGACACCTTATTATGAAGAAATTGAAGAAATTAAGAAAAAATACGAAGAAAAGCCCACAGAAATTGAAGAAGGAGAAACTCTTCAATCTTTAATAGAAAAACTTAGAGAAAAACATCAAGAACAAGATAAATGACTACTTGTGTATTCAATAGTCAGGAGCCAGTAGCCTAATACGTATCTCGTATCTCGTGAATCGTATCTCGCACGATAGGTATAGATTATAGCGTTTAGCATACAGCGTATAGCGAGTAGATTTAGTTAGACGGTTAGTTGGTTTACCTGGTTTGCTGATTGGGGGAATTCGTTTCTATCTATTTTCTTCCCACATTTATTTCTCCAGATACACGACTGTAACCCCAATCCCTCCTTCCTTTGTATCTCCGAGTCTAAATAATTTAACAAAAGATATTCCATTTAATAATTTTTTAACTTCTTCCCTTAAAATACCCTTACCTTTTCCATGAATTATGTATACCGGTGAAACTCCCAACAGATAAGCGTCATCTAAATATTTTTCTAACACAGGCCGTGCTTCTTCAACATTTAGTTGGCGAATAGAAATCTCATTTCTAAAAGTTTTTATTTTGGATAAAGAAAAACCATCACTTCCGGTTAAACCACTATTAAAACTATTCCCTATATGGCTATATTTTTCCGATGCCTTATAAAATTTATCTATTTTTTCTATATCGAAAATTGAGACCAGCATTTTCATATTATCAATTTGAACCTTGCATTTTTCACTTTTGGTAGAAATAGAAAGTATTATCCCTTGCTTATTCAAACTCTTAACTAATACATAGTCTCCTATTTTAATATTTTGATTTTTAATTAACTCTCTTTCTGGTTTTATCTTGGTTATCTCATCTTTTATCTCTTTACTAATTGCCTGCATTTGTTTTAATAAAGGATCCTTGGATTCTTTATTAAAAACCCTTTTCTTGCTCAATCTCTCAATTATCCTCTCAGCTTTATTCTGGGTTTCCTTTAATATATTTTCTGCTTCTTGATAAGTTTTTAGAATTATTTCCTTTTTATTTTCCTCTATTTTGTTCAATTCTTTTTCTAATTTATCTCTAATTTCGATACTCTCTTCTTTGGCCACTTCTATCAGATTTTTTTCTTTCTCAATTAGTTTTCTGTCTTCTTCAATCTTTTCAATCAAATTATCTGCTTTAATTTTTTCCTGGGATAAAAAGCTCTGAGCCTGAGAAACAACCTCCGGAGCTAAACCTAATTTTTGGGCAATTATAAAAGCGCAACTCTTGCCGGGTAATCCGATAGAAATCTCAAATGTCGGCTTCAAGGTTTCTTCATCAAATTCAACACGGGCATTACATACTCCTTTAGTTAAATATGCATAGGACTTTAAAGAATCATGATGAGTGGTTGCTATTACCCTGGAACTCTCTTTATTTAAGAAATCTAAAACTGCCATACCTAAAGCTGCTCCCTCTGTTGGATCTGTGCCTGCACTTAATTCATCAAGTAATATAAGAGATTCAGAATCAGCTTCCCTTAAAATTTGAACTATATACTTCATATGAGAAGAAAAGGTGCTTAAATTTTGTTCTATACTCTGTTCGTCTCCTATATCGCAGAATATCTTTTTGAAAACAGGAACCTCGCTCCCCTCCGCAGCGGGAATGTGTAATCCACATTGAGCCATAAGAGCAAATATACCCACAGTTTTCAAGGTAACTGTCTTACCTCCTGTATTGGGACCGGTAATTACTAAAATATTAAAAGCTCTTCCCAAATTTATATTAATGGGAACGATAGGACCTTGCAACAAGGGATGTCTTGCCTGGATAAGATTAATAAAACCATCTTGGTTTAATTTTGGTTCTACTGCTTTCATTTTATCGGCTAATGCTGCTCGGGCATAAATAAAATCAATTTCACCCAGACTTAAAACACTATCATCAATCTCTTGTGCTCTTTCTCCAATAAGGGAGGTTATTTTTTGCAGAATTTTTAATATCTCTTGTTCTTCATCCTTAATTAATTGACGGAGTAAATTATTTAACTCTACCACTACAAAGGGCTCAATAAATAAAGTAGCTCCGCTATCAGATTTATCGTGGACTATTCCGGGAAATTTTGCTTTTTTTTCTTGCTTTACAGGTATAACGTACCTATTTTGTCTTACAGTTATTAAAGGCTCTTGAATAATGGCGGCAAAACGGGAAGACCTGATAATGGTTTCTAATTTATTTTTCAGAGCTTGTTCTTTTGTTATTATATATCTTCTAATCTTCCTTAACTCTGGGCTCGCTCGGTCTAAAACTACTCCATCTTCATCGATACATTGAATTATTTCTTTCTCTAATTCGGAAAAAGTTCGTATTTTTTCTGCTCTCATTTTAATCAAAGGATATTTTTCTTTGGTTTTCAATAGAAACTTTTTAATCAAGCGAGAAGTTTTTAAAACTTTTAATATTTTTAAAATTTTTGCAGCATCAAGAATAGATCCCTTAACTGCAGATCTTTTTAATTCACTACCAATGTCTTCCAATCTGGAAAAGGGAGGGGTTCCGTCATAAGCAATAATTTCTCGCATTTCGGTAGTTTCTCTTTGGGTATTAAATATTTGCTGCAAATCAATCCTTGGAGTAATATTTTCCACAATTGATTCACCAGTAGCAGTGGATATTTTTTCCTCTAGTTGATTTTTAATTTTTGAAAATTCTAAAACTGAAAATGTATGCTCATCCAAGATACGTTTCACCTTTTTAAATACTAACAAAATATTTCGCGGTATCTTTTATAACAATTAAATTAAGATGGAATTTTTTAAGAAATTCTTCCGTGTTAAACTGAATGCTTAAAGGCAGCCAATCTTTTAAATAATCGTAGACAATTGTGGTCATGACCGCAAATCTATTGGCCAAAAACGAGCTTTCTAATTGTTCTTTCAAAAAAACTGGTAAAGGGATAAAGGTAATAATAACTAATAAAACCCCTACTATTAAAGAACCTTTGGTTAAACCGAACAAAGCTCCTCCTAAACCATCGATCCAGGAAACAAACAATAAGGAAAATATTTTTTTTAAAAATATTTCAATAATTCTCGCGATTAGATATATTCCAAAAAATATTAGAGCAAACCCTACTATGTTTGCTATTTCCCTGCTTATTTGGCTATGTGAACTTATATACTCTCCAACCTCTTTAAACCAAAAAATTGCCAGAAAAATAGCAGTGATAACTCCTATTAAATTTATTATCCCTCTGATAATGCCGCGACGTATCCCAATAATCATATTTAATAAGATTATTATCATTATTGATACATCTATCCAATTTATTGTCATGGATATTTCCTTCTAATTAGCCGTAAGTGTTTAGTTATCTGGTTAGCTGGTTTATTAGTTAATTAGTTTTATATTAATTCATTAACTAAGTAACTAATCATGCTATACGTTCTACACTAAAAAACGAGATACGATTCACGAGATACGAGATACGAATATGGTTTTGCGCTTTGCGTTTTTCGTTTTACGCTTTTATTATTCTCTTATTTTAGCGTCAAACTTTACTATTAACTTTTCTCTGATTTTTTTGTATGTCTTTTCTACTTCTTGATCGGTCAAAGTACGGTCTTCGGCTTGAAAAACCACGGAGTAAGCTAAACTCTTATAACCATCGCCAATTTGTTTTCCTGTAAATATATCAAACAAAGTTACTTTTTTAATTAATTTTTTATCGATCGATTTTATGATTTTAATAATATCGGCAGAAAGTATTTCTCCTTTTACTACTAAAGCCAAATCTCTCTGAACAGAAGGATATTTTGGCAAAATACAATATTTGATATCTGAGGGAACTTTGGGTAATAAATTTTCAAAATCAATCTCAAATAGATTAATTTTCCCTGGGATACGATAGTTATTTATTACTTCCGGATGTATCTCACCAAAAATACCCACTTCTTTTCCTCCTATGATAATCTTGCCATTCCGTAGAGGATGAAAAGCAGGATGATTACCGGGGACCACCTCCCAATTTTCCATCTTTAACCCCTGAAAAACTGTCTCGATTATACCTTTGACATCAAAAATATCTAAAGAAAGTGATTTTTCCCAAATATCTCCCCGGCCGGTCTTGTTAATTGCTCCGGCTATTATTAGTTTCTCCTGAGGTAAGGAATTTGGTTTGTCAGGGTAAGGCAGGTAGATTTTCCCTACTTCAAATATTTTAACCAACTCTGCTTGTCGATTGGTATTCCATTTTATTATTTCTAATAAACTTGAAATTAAAGAAGTCCGCATTAAAGAATGATCTATAATCAGAGGATCTTTAATTTTTATAGCATTTCTTAATTTATGCCCTTCGGGTATTCTTATTCTATCAAATATATCAGGAGAAATAAAACTATAAGTTATAACTTCATTTAAACCACAACTGATCAATGTTTCCCTTACCTGATCAATTACCCTGAATCGGAAATTTTTTCCCTCTTGGGCAATGGTAGTGTTAAAGAGAGTGGGTTTTATCTTATCGTAACCATATATACGAGCAATTTCTTCAATTATATCTATCTCTCTTTCCACATCTCCTCTAAAAGAAGGAGGAATTACTTCGATGTATTCTCTCTTATCTTCTATTACTTTAAATTCTAATTTATCTAAAATATTAATAATTTTATTCTTTGTTTTCGATTCATCTTTATCTAGAAGCTGTCCCAGTATTTTATTTACTCTTTTTATTCTTAAATTTATCTTATTAGGCTGATACAATTTTTTATTTGTGTCGATTTTCCCCGAGCTAATTTTACCCATAGTAATCTTATTTATCAAATCAGCAGCCCGATCCAGGGCGTATATTTGCACTTCTTTATCTATCCCCTTTTCAAACCTGTTTGAAGCCTCAGTTCTTAAACCAAATTTCGCAGTACTTCTTCGATTATTTACTGAATTAAAATATGCTGATTCTAAAAATACATTTTTAGTGTTTTGATCAATCTCAGAATGCTTTCCTCCCATTATTCCGGCAAGCGCTATAGCCCCTTCTGTATCAGCGATAACCAAACTGTTGGAGGGCAACTGTCTTTCAACATCATCTAAAGTACAGATAGTTTCTCCCGGTCTGCTTTTTCGAACTACAATAGTCTTGCCTTTAATTAAATCAAGATCAAAGGCATGAAGGGGCTGTCCTGTTTCCATCATTACAAAATTAGTAATATCTACTATGCTGTTTATTGGTCTAGCACCTAACAATCTTAACTTCCATTTCAACCATAAAGGCGATTCTCCCACTTTAATATTTTTTACTACTCTTCCGGTATAACGAGGGCACAAATCCTCTGCTTCAATTTTAACTGATATTTCTTTTTCAATCTTTTCACCTTCTTCTTTTATTTTTATTTCTGGAGTTTTAAGTTTATTACCAGTAATTGCTCCCACTTCTCTGGCTATTCCTACTATGCTCATTAAATCAGGACGATTAGAATGTATTTCAAAATCAAATATGGTGTCGTTAAATTTAATTATTTTCTTTATATCTTCCCCCAAAACAGCATCTTCTTCCAAAATTAATATTCCAGGTGATTCCCCCGGTTCAATACCTAATTCAGAAGCCGAACAAAGCATCCCTGAAGATAAAATATTTTTAAATTTCTTACTTTTAATAATTCCTATCTGGGGTAATTTCGCTCCTTCTAAAGCAACTGCTACTTTATCAGAAACCTTCATATTTGTTGCCCCACAAATTATTTGAAGTGCTTCCTCTTTTATGTCTATCTGACAAACAGATAATTTTTTATTTTCAGGATGTTGATCTATGGCGGTTATCCTGCCCACCACTACTTTTTCTATCTCAGTAGATATGTTTCCCATCCTCTCTAAAATTATGCCGTTTATAGTCAATCTTTGAGCAAGCTCTTCAGCCGATATATCTATATCAACATATTCTTTTAATAAATTATAAGAAACCTGCATTTTCCTCTCCTCCCTGTCTCGTATTTCGTATATCGTATTGCGTATCGCGCACGTTAGCGTATAGCTTACAGCGTTTAGCGTATAGTATTACAGACAAGACGCCTTTCCTACCAATGTCATTCTCGCGGAAGCGAGAATCTATATTTCCTACTTTAACATTTTACCGTTTAGTCAGTCATTGGGTGTATATAATACAATCCTACTTATTTCTCTCTTTTATTTTCTTTACTATATACTATATACGAAATACGATGTACTATTTAGAATTGTTTTAAAAATCTTAAATCATTTTCAAAAAATAATCGGATATCATTTATGCCATATTTCAGCATAGCAATTCTTTCTGCACCCATTCCAAAGGCAAAGCCTGAATATTCTTCCGGATCATAACCGACCATCTCTAAAACTCTTGGATGTACTACTCCTGCTCCCATAATCTCTAACCAGCCGACATAACCACAAGATTTACATCCTTTACCTCCACATAATAAACAAGATACATCCACTTCAGCTCCAGGTTCAACAAATGGAAAATATCCCGGTCTAAATCTTACTTTCCTATCTTTACCAAACATTCTATGCACAAAAACCGTTAAGATTCCTTTTAAATCACCAAAAGTGATGTCTTTATCCACTGCCAAGCCCTCTATCTGATGAAACATGGGCGAATGAGTACTATCAGTTGCATCGCGTCTATAACATTTTCCCGTAGCAATAATTCTAACCGGGGGCTGCTGATTTTCCATCGTACGGATTTGTACAGGAGAAGTCTGAGGACGGAGGAGAATATCTTTGGTAATATAAAAAGAATCCTGGTCATCTCTGGCGGGATGGTCTTTAGGAATATTAAGTGCTTCAAAATTATAGTAATCTAACTCTACTTCCGGACCTTCTTCCATCTTAATTCCTAAACTCAAAAAAATTTCTTCAATCTCTTTTAGTACTAAATTAATGGGATGAATGGTTCCTTTATATGCTTTTCTCCCCGGAAGAGTAATATCGATACCTTCTCCCTGTAATCTTTTTTCTTTCTCCAGTTTTTCTATTTCTACCTCTTTTGTCTTGAGTAGTTCTTCAATCTCTCTTTTTGTCCGGTTCAATAACTGCCCAATTTTTGGCCTTTCTTCCGGAGAAAGTGTTCCTAACTTTCTCAGTAGGAGAGTTACTAGCCCCTTTCTACCTAAATATTCTACTCTTAATTTCTCAATATCTTTTAAATCTTTAACCAAATTTGATTTAGAAACAATTTCTTTTTTAACCTCTTTTATTTTATTTTCCAATAGTATCCCCTCCTTATCATTAATGGTCCCGATGAAATAAAAAAAGGTTTACATTTTTCTTCGCCTTGTAAAGGGACGAAAATTGTAAACCTTTTCCGCGGTACCACCCTTCTTGATCTGCTTTTTATCAAGCAAATCCGTACTTTACTCCTTATAACAGTGGAGTGCTGGCAAAACTTACTTTTTAAAATTTCAGTCTGCAGTTCTAAAGTGAATTTCAATTATTATCTAACCAGATTAAATATCAAGTTAGTTATAACCTACTTATTTTTATCATAACTTTTAACAAAAGATATTTCATAGATATTAATCTATATAAAAATAAACTTAATTTAAGCCTTCTTTGGCTGCTTTCACCACACTAACAAATGCTTCGTGATTTCTTACTGCTAACTCAGCTAAGATTTTCCGATTGATTTCTACTCCTGCAACCTTTAAACCTCTTATAAATTTACTATAAGATATTCCTTCGTTTTTGGCAGCGATACCAATTCTGGTTATCCACAAACTTCTAAAATCTCTTTTTCTTGCTCTTCTATCTCTATAGGCATAAGAAAGTGCCTTCATCATAGCTTCATGAGCAGTACGATAAAGTTTACTTTTTGCCCCCCAATATCCTTTAGTTAATTTTAATACTTTTTTTCTTCTTCTTCTTGAGGCAACATTATTTATCGCTCTTGGCATACCATTCACTCCTTATCTTTTCTATATCCGAATTACTATTCTACATTTCATTCCCGCATCCACTTTCATGAGTGTAAACTGCAGCGGAAATTTATTCTTCTTTTATTTTCTGGTTTCTTTGGATACGATTTATCGTGCCCCTACTTATGAATTCCGCATTAAGTGCGGAATGGGAAAAACGATGTTCTAATATTTTGAAAAATATTAAGAATAAGGTAACAATACTTTAACATTTTTTGTCTCAGCACTGCTAACCGTAGTACCTTTCCTTAGATTCCTTTTGCGTTTTGCAGTCTTTTTAGTCAAAATATGACTTTTATAAGCCTTTGACCTTATTATTATACCTGAACTGCTTACCTTAAATCTTTTCGCTGAACTCTTGTGTGTCTTCATTTTTGGCATATATGTTTAACCCCTTTTCTAGTAATGTATTATATTATTTAGGCATTAAAACTAAAATCATATTCCGTCCTTCTAACTTTGGTTCCTTCACAACCTTAGCAATTTCTTCGGTATGCTTAGTTATGCGGTCCAATAATTCTCTTCCTAAATCTAAATATCTCATTTCTCGCCCTCTAAACATTATAGTAATTTTCACCTGATTACCTTCTTCCAAAAATTTACATAGGTTTTTTACCTTAAAATTGTAATCATGTTCTCCAATATTGGGGCGCATCTTTATTTCTTTCATTCCGCCGCTTTTCTGTTTCTTCTTCCCGGTTTTATTTTTTTTATCCAGTAAGTATTTATATTTTCCGTAATCAATAATCCTACAAACCGGAGGATTAGAATCTGGTGCAACTTCAACTAAGTCAAGATTGCTCTTTTCGGCAAGCTCAAGGCCCTCCTTTTTAGTTACTACCCCCACCTGTTTCCCTTCAAAATCTATAAGCCTGATATTCTCTGCTCTGATTTTCTCATTTATTCTTAACTTTGGTGTTGACTTAATACTTATTTTCCTCCTTTACACCGCTTAAAGATGAGCAATTCGTCAATTTTTATAAATTTCAAATTAGTTTTTTAGCTCAACTTTAAAATATAATTTTACTAATTTTGATAGATAAAAAAATATAACTCTTAACTTTCCTTAAAATATACAGAAATCTTCATTATTTTTAGAAAACTATAACATATTCTTTATTTATAGTCAATATATACATATATAAACATATATATTAATCAGTATCGAGTATATAGTATCGCGTATTGCGGGAAGAAAAAAAGAAAGGTATTAAACTTCCTATCTAACTAATTACATAATCACTTATTCGAATTATATTCACCAACTAATCTTAAGAAAAACTTTTTTCTTCGACTTCTTTTAAAACATCATCGATAAACTTGGTTAATTTTATCTTTCCCAAGTCTCCTTTTCCTCTCTTTCTTACTGAAGCAAGACCATCTTCTACTTCTTTATCCCCGAATATCAGCATATAGGGTATCTTTTCCATCTCAGCCTTTCTTATCTTGGCTCCAATTTTATCATTAATCTCGTCTAATTCTGCTCTTATATTATATTTACTTAACTCATTCATTATATTTTTACCATACTCAACATGCCTGTCAGCAATAGGCAGCAATCTTACCTGAACAGGAGCTAACCATAAAGGGAATGCTCCGGTATAATTTTCGATAAGTATCCCGATAAATCTCTCTATGCTTCCCAGAACAGTTCGATGCAGCATAACCGGCCTTTTCTTGTTCCCTTCTTTGTTAATATAATAAAGATCAAATTTTTCCGGCATAATAAAATCTAACTGGATGGTGCCGCACTGCCAGCTTCTGCCTATGCAATCCTGTAAATGAAAATCTATTTTAGGACCGTAAAATGCCCCATCGCCCTCATTTACAACATAATCTATCTTTTTATCTTTTAAAGCTTCTTCTAGACTGCTGGTAGCCTTTTCCCATATTTCATCAGAACCCATGGCGTTTTCTGGCTTGGTGCTCAATTCCACGCGATAGGAAAAACCAAAAGTCTTATACACCTTATCAGTTAAATCGATTACTCCTTTTATCTCGTCTTTAATCTGCTCCGGAGTCATAAATATATGGGCATCATCCTGGGTAAAACACCTTACCCTAAAGAGACCGTGAAGCACTCCGGATAATTCATGTCTGTGCACTAACCCTAATTCCCCCATTCTAAGCGGTAAATCTCTATAACTGTGAAGGGTGGTTTTGTAAATTAAAATTCCTCCGGGACAATTCATCGGTTTAATAGCATAGTTCTCCTCATCTATCTTGGTAAAATACATATTTTCCTTATAATGATCCCAATGCCCGGATTTCATCCATAATGATTTATTTAAGATAATCGGGGTTTTAACCTCCGTATAACCACTCTTATAATGTTCTTCTTTCCAGTAATCCTCCAGAATATTTCTTAATACCATTCCCTTAGGATGAAAGAAGGGGAAACCGACTCCCTCATCATGAAAGCTGAATAAATCTAAATCTTTTCCTAATTTTCGATGGTCTCTCCTTTTTGCTTCTTCAATTAATTTTAAATAATTATCCAGTTCGGACTTTTTATCGAACGCGGTTCCATAAATACGCTGCAACATCTTATTTTTTTCATTTCCCCTCCAGTATGCACCGGCAATACTTAAAAGTTTAAAAGCTTTTAACTTCCCGGTAGAAGAAAGGTGAGGTCCTCTACACAGATCAATAAAATCCCCCTGCTGATACAAGGTAACCATATCATCTTCTATCTCTTTAAGAAGTTCTATCTTATAATCTTCTTTTTGTTTTTTAAATAACTCATTAGCTTCTTTCTTGCTTACTTCTATCCTTTTTAGAGGGAGATTTCTACCCGCTATCTCTTTCATCTTTTTCTCAATAAATACTATATCCTCCGGAGTAAAGGAACGGTCTAAATCAAAATCATAATAGAAACCATCTTTAATGGCTGGCCCAATAGCCAATTTTGCTTGGGGAAATAATTCCTTTACCGCCTGGGCCATAATATGTGAGCTACTATGATGATAAATTTCTTTACCCTCAGGTGAGGCAAAAGTTATAATCTCAATCCGGTCATTATCCTCAAGGACGTAATTCAAATCCTTTTCCACTCTATTTACTACACCGGCAATTGCCTCTTTGCCTAATTTTTGGCTTATTTTGGCAGCAGCTTCATATAAAGTAGCACCTTTATTCAATTTTATTTTCGAACCATCTAATAAAATAACTTTAATCTCTGACACAATATCTACCTCCTTATAATTAAACAAAAAACTTCTTGTCCTAAATTAGAAAAGGACGAGAAGTTTAATTTAATAATCTCGCGGTTCCACCTTTTTTAGCTAAAGTTAATATATTAAAAATTAACTCAAACCCGCTTAACAATATTTTATCGGATATTGCCCGCCTAATTCTATTCATCTTTTTAAAATTTCAAATTAGGGATTAATGCAGAAAGGGTATTCGATTACACTTTTATGTAGATAGTCACACCTTTATTAATATCTACTCTCTGTAAAAAAAGGTTAACCTACTGTTTTCTACCTAATCTTATTTTATTCTTATATTTTAAAATGGTGGGCGGTACTGGATTCGAACCAGTGACTTCTTGCGCGTCGAGCAAGCATTCTACCACTGAATTAACCGCCCGTCTTCTTTAAGCCTCTAATCGTTCTTAAAATTCAAAACTAAATGGAGGCGGCACTCGGATTCGAACCGAGGATGAAGGATTTGCAGTCCTCTGCCTTACCACTTGGCTATGCCGCCACATTGAATTTTTATAAAGATGGAGCGGAAAACGGGATTCGAACCCGCGACCCTCGCCTTGGCAAGGCGATGCTCTACCACTGAGCTATTTCCGCAAAAAAACCTGGTGCCGAGACCCAGAATTGAACTGGGGACACGTGGATTTTCAGTCCACTGCTCTACCGACTGAGCTATCTCGGCATTTAAAATCGCCTTACATAATTTTATTATTAAGAAAATGGCGGGGCCGACGAGATTTGAACTCGCGATCTCCTGCGTGACAGGCAGGCGTGTTAAACCAAGCTGCACTACGGCCCCACTAGAATTTTATTAAAAATGGTAGGCGGAACAGGGCTTGAACCTGTGACCCCTGGCTTGTAAAACCAGTGCTCTCCCAACTGAGCTACCCGCCCACTTATTCCTTTTTTGCTATGCAAGTGATATTATAACATCTCTCTTTTTCTTTGTCTATAATAATATTAGCATAATATTTAGAAATTTTGCAAATTTAAGTGTAACTAAAAAACACTATCCGCTAACAATCTTCTGACTCCTGAATACCGGCTCCTGACTTCTTTTTTCTTAACGAGATACTATTTACGAGATATGAGATACTATCTTAATTTCGCGCTTTGCGTTTTTCGTTTTTCGCTATATTATACTATATGCTAAATACTATTCACTAACGACTATTCACTATTTTAAAACGGAATATCTTCTTCTGATATTGAAGTGTCTTCATTTATTGGTTCATCAGAAACATTTTCTTCGCTCTCTGCGGGACCTTCTTCTGCCGCACCTGCATCTTTCACTAAATCTAAAAACTGTACAGTTCTGGCGTTAATTTCAAAAGAAGTTCTCTTGTTTCCTTCTTTATCCTGCCAATTATTAGACCTTAATTCACCACTTATAGCTACCCTTCTGCCTTTTTTTAAAAACTGTGAAACATTTTCTGCTTGTTTCCCCCAGGTTACCACATTAATAAAGAGAACTTCCTCTATATTATTTCCTTCCTGATTTCGATACGTTCTGTTTATGGCAATGCCAAATTTACATACTCCTGTCCCACCGGGCGTGTATCTTAGTTCCGGGTCTCTGGTTAATCTGCCAATACCGATAAAACTGTTTAAATCGCCAAAAGTAGCCATAATAATATTTCCTCCTTTTTTATTTAAAAATTTAATTATTTTTTATTCATCACGGCAACGCCGTGATGCTGCAAAACGACACATTGTAGTCCTAAACATATTACTCATTACGGGCAGACACAAGGTCTGCCCCTACTAATTTTTCCTGTATTTTCTTTTCTTCACTATACGCTACCCGCTCTACGCTATTTTTTATTATTTTATCACAATATTTACCAGTTTCCCAGAAACAACAATAACTTTTATAATCTTTTTGCCTTCAATTTTTTCTTGTATTTTTGGCAGAGAAAGTGCTTCCTCCTTTATTTTCTCATCATCAAAAGATGCAGGAACTGTCAATTTCCCTCTTAGTTTTCCATTTATCTGGACTACAATTAGCTTTTCCTCTTCTTCTAACATCTTCTTATCATACTTAGGCCAGGGCAGTGTATAAATAATTTCTTTGTTACCCATCTTGTGCCATAGCTCTTCTGAAAAATGAGGAGCAACGGGACCTAAAAGCCTGACTATCATTTCTAAAGCCTCTTTTAAAACAAAAATATCTTCATCTTTACCCTGTCTTTCTTCTGCCTCTAACTGAAACTTATATACCTCATTTACTAATTCCATTATTGCACTAATAGCGGTATTAAAATGAAATCTCTGCTCGATATCTTCGCTCACTTTTTTAATGGTTTGATGGGTCTTCTGTCTTATTTTTTTAGCTTCCACACTTATATCTTCCGGGGAAACTTCTTCTTTATTTCCTGCTTTTTTAAAGCAATCGATATTATTGTATATTAACCGCCAAACTCGATTCAAGAATCGAGATGCCCCTTCCATCCCTTTATCAGTCCATTCCATATCTACTTCCGGAGGACCGGCAAACAGCATCATTACTCTGGTAGCATCGATACCGAATTTTGAAAATATTTTTCCCGGGTTAACTATGTTACCTTTTGATTTAGACATAGCTGCCCCATCTTTGCAGACCATTCCCTGAGTAAAGAGCCTTTTGAAAGGTTCCTTAAAATTAACATATTTCATATCATATAAAGCTTTAGTAAAAAACCGAGAATATAATAAATGCAATATGGCGTGCTCTACCCCACCGATATACTGGTCTACCGGCATCCAGTATTTTAATTCTTCAGCATCAAATGGTGCTGTATCAGTTTTAGGAGAACAAAATCTAAGGTAGTACCAGGAAGAACAGACAAAAGTATCCATAGTATCTGTTTCTCTTTTGGCTTCCTTGCCGCATTTTGGACAAATTGTATTAACAAATTCTTTACTGCTTGCCAGTGGTGACATGCCTTTGGGTCTGAAATCAACATCTTCCGGAAGTAAAACCGGTAAATCACTTTCAGGTACAGGAATCATCCCACAATCAGAACAGTAAATCATAGGAATAGGTGCACCCCAATAACGCTGACGCGAAATAAGCCAATCTCTTAACCTATAATTAACCTCTTTCTCCCCAGACCCCTTTTTAATCAGATAATCAATTATGAGATCTAATGATTTACTGCTTGATAAGCCATCAAATTGGCCGGAATTAACCATAATGCCTTCTTCATCAAAAGCAGCATCCATAGTATCAGATGTAACTTCTTTGTCCTGTGGTTGAATAACTATCCTGATGGGTAAATTATACTTTTTGGCAAATTCAAAATCCCTTTGGTCATGAGCCGGAACTGCCATTACCGCACCTGTTCCATAGTCCATTAATATATAATTTGCTATCCAAATGGGAATCTCTTCATCATTTAGGGGATTTATTACATATTTACCGGTAAAACATCCCTTTTTTTCTAAGATGCCTGATACTCTATCTATTGCACTCTCTTTACTTACCTCCTCTTTAAAACTCTGCACTTCAACTTTATGAGGAGAATCTTTTATTATCTCATCTACTAAGGGGTGTTCGGGAGATAATAGAAAATAAGTTGCTCCATAGAGGGTGTCGGGTCGGGTAGTAAAAACCGGAATAGTCTTATCACTCCCCTTTATAGGAAATTCAATCCTTGCTCCCTCGCTCCTACCTATCCAATTTTTCTGCATAGTTAATACTTTCTCGGGCCATTCTTCTAAGCATTCTATATCATCGAGTAATCTCTGGGCATATTCGGTAATCTTGAAAAACCATTGGGACAACTCTTTTTTAACAACTTCAGTTTCACACCTCCAGCATTTTCCGTCTATTACTTGTTCATTGGCTAATACTACATTGCAGGAAGTGCACCAGTTAACTACTGCTTTTTTCTTGTAAGCTAATCCCTTTTTATATAGCTGTAAAAACATCCACTGAGTCCACTTGTAGTAATCCGGATTACAGGTGGCTATTTCTCTATCCCAATCATAACTGATACTCATATTAGTTAGAGTATCCTTCATCTTTTGAATATTGATTTTAGTCCAGATTGAAGGATGAATTTTGTTTTGTATAGCAGCATTCTCCGCAGGTAAGCCAAAGGCATCCCAGCCCATAGGATGCAGGATATTATATCCTTGAGAATGTTTGTATCTGGCCACTACATCACCGATAACGTAGTTTTTCACGTGTCCCATGTGCGGCTCTCCTGAAGGATAGGGAAACATTTCCAAAACATAATATTTCGGTTTTTTTGAATCGGCATAAGATTTAAAAAAATTATTTTCCTTCCAATATTCCCGCCATTTTCTTTCGACTTCGGTAAAATTATATCTTTCTTCCATCTCTATCTTCCTCCTTAAAAATAAAAATCCCGTCTCAAGTAATTAACTAAATTATTACCAGGGACGAGATTCTTCTCGTGGTACCACCCTTGTTCAGTAGATTTTATATAATATAATTTGGTGGAGCTGGCGGGAATCGAACCCGCGACCTCCTCCACGCCAAGGAGGCGCGCTCCCGACTGCGCTACAGCCCCATATTATCTACTCTTATTAAACAATTAACGCTTGTCAACGTTGTAAACTATATTTAAATCAATATTCTTAATTTAATTTTTCGCTTACAAAACTTAAAGGTGAGTTTAAAGGTATTTTATCAGCTTTCACCAGATGCTGATTCACTTTTTAAAAATATACCTTTCAGTCCTTCGCTCGGTCTTTTTCTTATTTATTTCGTTTTAAGTATAATTGAAAAAAAAATAAAAGTCAATTGGTTAGTGAGATTACCTCAACGTTTACGAGGCCTCCCTTGATTTCGATATCCAATTCCGCATCGCTCTTCCCATATTCTGGGCTAATATAGGTCTGATCATTTATTTTTATAAATCCCCTGACATCTAATTTTATAGCCGGAAAACGTTTAATAATTATTTTGGTTCCAATAGCTGAAGGTATCTTTAAAATTATTTTTGCTGCCCCTACATTAATATTAACTTTCGATTTTTTAATCAATTTACCTGAAAAATCAAAGATATAGCTCCCTGCTCCACCGGCAAAATTCATTTCATCAAAATTTGCATTAGCTAAACCTAACATTTTTATAGTGGAGGCGCCTGTCTTGATATTAATATTTTTTAAGTCTATAAGATTGGGTTGATTAAATACAATATTGGTTTGACTTGCTCCTGAATTGAGATAAAAATTTTCTATCTGTAAATTAGTTAGGTCAATATCTCCATTATAAGTTGCGGTGTTGATATATAATTGCAGAGGGATACCGGAAGGTAATTTCAAATTCCATCTATTTTTATAAGGAAATGGTAAATCAAGGTCTTTCTTAATACTCTGCGATAGAGTTAAAATACCGGTTCCCCCTAATATTTCATATCGGATATTGGGCTTTAAAATACTTTTATCATATTGAAAATTACCTTCAAATACATCTTCTTGTCCGGAAATTAAGTCCAACTTTCCTGCCCCAAATTTTATCGTCATTTTTAATGAATCTACTTCTCCCAAAGGAATGACCCTGTTTTCTCCATTTTCTTTATCTGCCATTGATTCATAAGTAATAACAAAGAAGATAAGGAAAAGCAAAATTAATAAAATATATCTTTTTTTGGTTTTTAATTTCAAATTAATCACCCTTTTAATAAAGATAAATAAAGTGCAGGACAATCTGCTTCGCCCTGCACTTATAGAAACGTTTCTTATGATTTTTAGTAGTAATTTAATGATAATTTATGTTTTATTCTATTCTTCTGCAAAATACCATATCAAATATGCTATCGCTCCAATGATTGCTGCCCACCAGTACCAAGCTAAATCTGCCATATTATTACACCTCCCTCTTTTTTATAATATTTTACTGGTACAAATCGATAAATAAGTTTATCTTTATATAATATATTCTATATTAAATTTAAAAATCCTTCTTTTTTTAAAAATATTTTAAATTTTTTTAAGAATTATTTTTTATCTTCCTCTTCTTCTTTAGATTTAGCAATTATTTCCTGTACAATATTAGCAGGTACCTCTTCATAGTGGGAAAATTTTAAACTAAAAGTTCCTCTACCTTGAGTAATTGACCTTAAATCGATAGCATATTTAAAAATCTCTGCTTGAGGTATTTTGGCTTTAATAGCCTGTTTGCCGCTTGAAGATTCTTCCATACCCATTATCTTCCCTCTTTTACTATTCAAATCTCCAATTATATCCCCCATATATTCTTTTGGCACTATTACTTCTATATCCATAATAGGCTCTAACAAGACCGGGTTAGCTTCTGCCGCTCCTTTCTTAAAAGCCATCGAACCGGCTACCTTAAAAGCCATTTCTGAAGAATCTACCGGGTGATAACTGCCGTCATAAACAGTAGCCTTTATATCTACAGTGGGATATCCTGCCAATATTCCTTTTTTCATTGCTCCGATCACGCCTTTTTCCACTGCAGGTCGATACTGACGAGGAATTACTCCGCCAACTATTTTATCTACAAATTCGAAGCCCTCTCCCCTGCCTTTGGGTTCAAGCTCTAACCAGCAATGTCCGTACTGCCCTCTGCCGCCGGATTGCTTCTTATATTTTCCTTCTACTTTAACATTTTTTCGAATAGTCTCTTTATATCCTACTTTAGGAGTGCTCTTTTCCACCTCTACCCCAAATTTACTTTCCATGGTATCAATTATTACTTCCAGGTGAGATTCTCCCATACCCGCCAATATACTCTCTCCGGTATCTTCATCCCGGTAAATTTTAACAGTAGGATCCTCGTCAATTATTTTGCTTAGAGCGGTACTTAATTTATCCTCATCCCCCTTAGTCTTGGGAGAGATTGCCAGTAGCATTATCGGTTCGGGATATTCTGTTTTTTCAAATAAAACAGGATGATCTTTATCGCAGAGGGTATCACCGGTAACAGTATTCTTAAGTTTGGCTACAGCAGCTATTTCTCCCGCACAAACCTCAGAAATAGAGTGTTGATTCTTACCCTGCATTTTATAAATTTTCCCTACTTTATTATCCACGCTTTTTGAAGGATTATATACATTTGAATCTTCGGGTAATTTCCCTGAATATACCCTAAAGTAGGTTAAATTTCCCACGTAGGGGTCTGCTACAGTTTTAAAAACAAAAGCAGAAAAAGGGGAATCAATAGAATTTTTTAGTAATTCTTCAGAAGAAGTTTTTACATTTTTGGCCGCAACAGGAGGCGTTTCAGATGGAGAAGGAAAATATTCGCTTATAAAATCAAGAAGAAGCTCTATTCCTAAATTCATGGTTGCTGAGCCGCAAAGAATGGGAACAATCTTTCTTTCTTTTATCCCCTGCTTTAACAAAGAAGTAATCTCCTGGTTGGTCAAAGTTTCCCCATCCAAATATTTCATTAAAAGCTCGTCATCGAATTCAGCTACTGCTTCTACTAATTCCTTCCTGTAAGATTCTGCCTCTTCTTTCATATCCTGGGGAATTTCCTGTTCTTCAAAAATTGGCTTACCCTCTCCTGATTTTTTATAAATAATGGCTTTCATCTTTATTAAATCGACTATGCCCTGGAAATTTTCTTCCTTGCCAATGGCTAATTGTACTGAAATTGCGGATGAACCAAAAACTTTGTTAATCGTATCTTTTGCTCGGTAAAAATCGGCTCTTTCCCGATCCATTTTATTTATAAAAAGAGCTCGGGGCAGTTTGTATTCATCGGTAAAATCCCAGACTTTTTCAGTCTGCACTTCTACTCCTGATACCCCACATACAACTATTATGGCACTATCTACAACTCTAAGACTTAATTTGGTATCAGTAATAAAATCAAGGTAGCCCGGGGTATCGAGAATATTTACCATCAAACCCTTCCAATCTAAATAAGCTAAAGATGAATTGATGGTTATTCCTTTCTTTATTTCTCGGGGATCATAATCAGTAGTGGTATTACCTTGTTTGATGTCTCCCAATCTAGTAATCATTCCTGAGTCATAAAGCAAAGCCTCGGTAAGCGAGGTTTTTCCGGAATCACCATGGCCTACCAAGGCAATATTTTTTACTTTATTAATATCATATTTAGTCATACAAACTTGTCCTCCTTATCCTTGGTCAATTTTCTTATATTTGATTTATTGATTTTAATTCTATCAGATATATTTAAATATATCAAAAAAATTGGCTTACAAATTAAAATTAAATTATATCTTATTTAATATTTCACCGGCATGGTAGGAACTGCGCACCAAAGGGGCTGACGCTACATATTTAAAGCCTAAAGACATCCCTATATTTTGATATTCATCAAATTTATCGGGATGAATATATTCGCTGACTTTTAAATGGTGAGGAGATGGCTTTAAGTATTGACCTATAGTTAAAATGTCACAATCCACTTCTCTTAAATCTTTCATCGCTTTGATAACTTCTTCCTTTTTCTCTCCTAAACCTACCATAATCCCCGATTTAGAAATAATATTTTTATCTCTAATTTTAACCCGCCTTAATAGCTCCAGGGAACGTTTATAAACCGCTTTTGGCCTTACTAAATTATATAAGCGGGCAACCGTTTCGATATTATGGTTTATAACCTCTGGTTGGGCATCTATTACTATTTGGAGTGCTTCCCAGGAACCCTCAAAATCAGGGACTAATACCTCTATGGTGCTTTCAGGAAGCAACTTTTTAATCTCCATAATGGTCCGGGTAAAGTGTTCTGCTCCGCCATCCGGAAGGTCATCTCTGGTTACAGAAGTAACCACTACATGTTTAAGATTTAAATGTTTGGCAGCCTGTGCAATATGATGGGGTTCCTCCGGGTCTAAGGCGAGTGGTTTACCCTTTTCTACGGCACAAAACTTACAGTTTCGCGTACAGATATTCCCCAATATCATAAAAGTAGCTGTTCCTTTTTTAAAACACTCGCCTCGATTGGGACACAGGGCACTATCACAAACTGTATGTAAATTTAGTTCTTTTAATAATGAATCCATCCGTTCTAAAACTTTTTGGTCGAGTAATTTTCTTCGTAGCCAATAAAGATGTCCTTTTTTATCAGTCATTTTTATCTTCCTTAAATAAATTTAGATATGATTCTTTAATCTTTTGAAGCATTTCTTCATTATTTGTTTTTTCCCTTAATTCAAACATAAATACCCCCTGGTAATTGATTTGTTTTAAACCCTTTACAAATCCTTTCCAATCTATATTGCCTTCATAAGGCAGAGAATGATCATCACTCTTTCCGAAATTATCATGAATATGCAAATGACATAAATAATCTTTTATTTCCGGCAAACACTCCACAACTCCAATATGATTATAAAGAGAAGAAGTTATGTTGCAATGTCCGGTATCTAGACAAATTCCCAGATTTTTCGAATTAAATTTTCTTACTATCTCCAGAATTTCAGATATACTATCACCAGTCTTTCCTGGTAAAGTATTCTCTAAAGCAATCTTAATTCCCCACTGTTCACAAAATTTTAATATTTCTTCTAAGCATTGCTCACTCTTTTCTCGACGCGCTTTCCTCGTTTTCTCATCTTCAATTTCACTTCCCGGATGAACTACTAAAATCTCTCCTCCTAATCTTAGTAAGGCAAGAGCTGTTTTTCCCACTTCCCGGACAGACCATACCCGATCATATTCCTCAATCAAGGAAATATCTGCTCCGTGGGTAGGCATATGCATCGATATTACTTTTATTCCATTTCTTCTAAATTCTTTAGACATTTCATCCAGATATTTGGGGTCATGATAATTGAAATGCCCTTCTTTCGGTTTTACCTCAATATATTTTATCCCAGCCTCTTTAAGTAGAGGCAATTTTGATTTTAATTGATAATCCTCAAGCGGCATAGTTGATATTCCAAATTCCATTTTCTATCCTTTCTTAGTATTATTTATAGGAAGTACCTTTTAATTCTTCGATATACTTCTGAACAGCAAAGGCAGCAGTAGCTCCCTCTCCACAGGCAGTAACTACCTGCCTTAAAAGCTTTTTTCTAACATCTCCGCAGGCGTAGATGCCTTCTTGTGAAGTCATCATATTATCATCAGTTAAAATATAATCCTTTTGATCTAACTTTACCATCTCGTTTAAAAATTTTGAATTGGGGATATTGCCCACAAAAACAAAAACACCCTTACAGGAAATTTCCTTTTCTTCGCCTGTTTTTTTGTTTTGAATTAAAACACCCTCTACTTTTTCCTTGCCTAATATTTTTATTGCTAATGAATCCCAGGCAAAATTTATTTTTTTATTAGAAAAAACTCTTTCCTGTAATATCTTGGTTGCTCTTAATCTATCACGACGGTGAACAATGGTCACTTCTTGAGCAAATTTAGTCAAGTACAAAGCTTCTTCAATTGCCGTATCCCCTCCACCAACCACTACTATCTTTTGATCTATAAAAAAGGGGGCATCACAGGTAGCACAATAAGAAACTCCCCTTCCCCTTAATTCTTCTTCTCCGGGGACACCCAATTTACTCGCTTCTGCTCCGGAAGCCAGAATAATAGCCAAGGTTTTATATTCTTTATTATTGATTTTTATTATTTTTATTTTATCTTCTTCTATTTTAATTTCTTCTACTTCCCCATATTCTATTTTGAGGCCAAATCGAACAGCTTGCTCCTCCATTTTTTGCATTAATTTAGGACCTGCAATGCCATGGGGAAAGCCAGGATAATTTTCAATAATTTCAGTAAGGATTGCCTGTCCACCAGGAAGAGCTTTTTCAATTAATAGAGTGCTCATTCTGGCTCGACTAAGATAGATACCTGCGGTTAAGCCGGCAGGCCCACCTCCGATTATTATGGCATCATAGACTATTTCTTCTTTTATCTCTTCCTTACTACTTGTTTTTGGTTTAATTGATACTACTGACATTTAAGAGTCACCTCCATAGAAATTAGCGTATAAGCGGATAGCGTATAGTCTCTATTTAGCCAGTTTGCCAGTAAGTTGTGTAATATGTGACGTATAATAAGTAATCTGTTTTTGTAAATTCAGTACTGGGATCTTATTACAGATTACACATTACCCATAACTTATCACTGCATTTTTTCTGGCTTCTGGCTCCCTTTCTTCACGAGATACGAGATACGAATTTATTCTGGCTTTTTATTCTCTCTCTTTTCTTTACTATATACCATATACTAAATACTATATACTTCTTTTACTCCTGACTTCTTTTATTATCTGCGAGATGCGAATTCAGTTTTGCATCTTTCGCTTTTTGTATTTAGCTTTCTAAACTAATTAACCAGGTAACCAATTAACCAGCTAACTAAACGCTATCCGCTATACGCTCCACGCTATTCTTACTATATACTGTTTTTATTTTTGTTTTATCTTTATCTCGATATCCCCTTTGGTAAAACCTTTTAGGGAAGACAAAAGCCCGATAATAGTATTTTTTACTATCTTAGAGATAAAAGGATTCATCGAGATTATCTTCCCATTTACTTTCACTAAAGTTGAAGGTTCTAAAGAAGAACAATCATCGAGAGTTTTATTTCCTTTAACAATCTCCCGAGCTAAACCGTAACAATCTTGATATCCACATTCTCCACAATTCAAGTTTGGTAATTTAAATGATTTATTAATGGCTATTTCTGCTATCTTTTTTATATCCTCATCATTTAAAATATTAAAATCGTAAAGCTTCGGGTTTAGCTCTTTAGAAACAAAACCAGCCGTACAAAGCTGTAATCCATCAAACAATTCAGCCTTTTCACTTTCCTCTCTTAAGCACACAATTTTGGGAAAAGTTTTTTCCTTTTTAAAACCCTCTATTAAGATAATATCGGCTTCAAAATATTTTATAATCTCTTCTAAATTCTTTTTATTCTTTAGAAAAAATACTGATTCTTTATGGGTAATTGCCGCTACCTGGGTTAGAACTTCTTTGTATTTTGAAGTATCCGAATTGACCAGATCAAGGTCTTGGTTAATATGTTTTACCACTGCTACTTTATAGCCTCTTTTAATTAATTCATCAGATAGTTTTAGTGTTAAAGTAGTTTTTCCACTTTTCTTATATCCTGTTATACCAATAACCCTCATTAACTATCACCTCTTTCTATTAATTATTTTACCACATTCACTATCATCCAGGCAGAGATAAGAAAAAGAAATATAGCATAAATTTTTTTCAATAAAATTTTATCTACTTTTATAGATATCCGAGAACCGGCTTGAGCCCCAGCAAAAACCACTAAAGCCAGAATTAAAGCCATTTTGGGTTCAAAATGTCCGGCAAAAAAGTGCCCCCAAAAACCGAATAAAGCAGTTATTCCTACCATAAAACATGAGGTCCCTACTGCAATCTTCATAGGAACTCCCAGTAATAAAGCCATTAAAGGTACTTTTATTATTCCTCCTCCAATTCCTAATAAACCAGCCATTAAACCGGATAGAGCAGTGACTGGAAGTCCGATTAAAAGATTAACTGAATACTCTTCTTCTCCAAATTTTCTTAGCCAATAACCCCGTTTTCTCTCATTAATGAATTTATCTTGAATTTCTTTGATGGATTTTATCATAAAATATCCGGAAACAATCAGAACTAAAATGAATAATATTTGTAATTCATTAATTCGAAGAAAGGAAGAATAATATCCACCTATAAAGGACATAATAGCAGTCAAAGGTTCGATTAGTAAAGCTAATTTCCAATCTACCAATTGAACTCGATAATATACTAATGAAGATGAAATAGAGAGAGACATTATTATAAAAATACTAATTGCCGCAGCTTGATAAAAAGGATAACCAAAGGCTAATAAAATGGGGACATAAAGTACTCCACCACCTATGCCGATCATGGAGCTAATGCCTGAAGCAATAAAAAATATCAGGTACATAAAGACTGACACTATCATATTATTTCCTATACTTCAAAAAATCCTCTAAAATCTTTATAATCTTATTCTGTACTTATCCCGAGGATAGTTATCTATTTTGAAAAGTGTACTACCTACATTAATATATCAAAGAGAAGTTTAAATATCAAGAATTAAAGTTTAGACTTTACCGATAAAGATAATAGTTAATCTTGGCACAGCAAAGAGGGTTATTTTCTTCTGCAAGTTAAAAAAATATTATTTATAAAACCAATATGAAAAGCAGAACGGGAAAATAATGAAGAAAAGAGAAAAAGGAATAATATTTTACGCTAAACAAACATCCCTGTCATTTTTTACCATTTTCTATCTTCAAGAATATCTCCACCAGCTGGGGGTCAAACTGGCTGCCGGCACATCTTTTGATCTCTTTTAGTGCTTCGGTTTTGCTTATTGCACCTTTATAAAGGCGACGGGACTGCATTACATCATAGGCATCGATAATAGAAATGATACGGGAAAGAAGAGGAATTTTTTCTTCTTTTAGACCATCCGGGTAGCCGGTACCATCCCAGTGTTCATGGTGATGAAGGATCTCCTGGGCAATGGGGGCAAAATCAGGGATGTTCTTAGCCATACGATATCCTATACGGGAGTGTTCCCTCATCTTCTCCCATTCGGAAGGGGTTAGAATATAGGTCTTAAAGAGGATACTATCCGGAATACCGATCTTGCCCATATCGTGAAGTAAGGCTAAGAGTTTTAAGTTTCCTAACTGGTACTCGGTAAGCCCTACCTTTTCACCTAAAGAAAGGGCTAACTCCTGAAGTCTATGGGCATGATCAGAGGTATGGGGGTCCCGTTCAGCAAGGACAATACGGAAGGCCTCTAAGAAATGTTTTTCTCTGCTTTTACCATTGAAGAGTTTATCCTGATACATATTACGGTCAGCTTCTTTAAGGAGAGAGTTTATATCTTTATATTCTCCCTTCTGGGTGGCATGACCCAAAGAGATATTCGGTCTTAAGTAGATGGGCTTGATCTTATCTTGCTGACAGGTCTCTTTGATCCTCTCACAAAACTCATGGGCCTGTTCGGAGGTAGTTGAGGGTAGGAGAATGGCAAACTCATCTCCACCTATACGAGCCAGGATGTCTCCCTGGCGGGAAACGGAAGCAAGCACCTGGGAGAGGTGTTGTAAGAGTCTATCTCCTTCATGATGGCCGAAGGTATCATTTATAACTTTTAGGCCGTTGACATCGAGCATCACTATACTAAAAGGGTAGTAACGGGGAAAGTTGTACCTTTCCAGTTCTTCTTCGAAGTAAGCCCGGTTGTAAAGACCGGTTAGGGAGTCATGGAAGCTTAGATGTTTGATTCTTTCTTCGGAGCTTTTACGCTCGATAGCTGTAGCTATCTGGGAGGAGACGAATTCTAAGAGTTTGATGTCGCCTTCGGTGTAAAGCTCAGGATTAGTGTAACTTTGCACTGCCATAGCACCTATTACCCAGTCTTCTATCTTTAGGGGAACTCCTAACCAGATACTCTGTGGAGAGGTACTACCCTTAGGAAATAATATTTTTTGATTTACCATCTCCTCGTATTGACTATTATTATTAAGCAGGGGTTTTCCTGTTTTTATAACATAAGCAGTAAGGGTATTTGAAGTACTAAAGTTAAGGATTGGGAAATTATCATCCTTCTCATCTTGATGGTAAGGAAAGTAGATCTTATCTTCTTTTTTATCAACTAAGGCGATATAAAAGTTGGTGGTATCGATGATGGTGCCTAACTCTTTGTGGATAGTTTTATAGAGTTGTTTTAAGGATATGGAAGAGTTGGCAGCTTGGGAAATATTGTATAGGACTTTTTGCAAATTGTCGTTCCTTTTTCTTTCTGTAATATCCTGATATAAAGTGATAATACCCTTTACTTTATTATTAATCTTAATTGAAGAAGCAGTTATAGATACCGGGAATATGATTCCATCTTTTCTTTTTCGGTATGTTTCATAATTTATAAAATGATTTAAGGATTTTTTGGTGTAATATTTTCCTTCATCAATTTGTTCTTTAGTATGAATTATGCCTTCATCAATGTTTTTTCCTTTAATTTCATCTAAAGCATAACCGAATACTTCAGTAAAGCGGGGGTTTATATATAAAATATTACCCCTTTTGTCTGTATAAATTAAGGCTTCCGGTATGTTCTTAAAAAGACTGGCAAATTCCTGCTGGCTCTTATAGAGAGCCTCTTCGTCTTGTTTTCGCTTTATAGCAGTAGCTACCTGAGAAGAGACAAATTCCATAATCTTGATATCTTTTTCAGAATAGAGATGGGAGTTGGTATAACTTAAGACCGCCATTGTTCCAATTACTATACCTTCTATTTTTAGAGGAACTCCTAACCAAAGAGTCTCTTCGGTTAAGGTGCCCAAATGAGACAGAATTAATTCTCCTCTCTCGATCATTTTATTAATCTGCTGGCGATTGACTAAAAGGGGTTGTTCCGTCTTGATTGCATAACCAGAAAGAGAACCAGTATTATTATATTCTAAAGTAACAGAGATATCATCTTTCTCATCAAAAAAATAATCAAAATGTATTTTGTTTTTTTCTTTGTTAAGTAAGGCAATATGAAAATTTTTGGTATCGATGATATTGCCTAATTCTTGATGGATAGTCTTATAAAGCTGATTAAGAGAGATAGGAGAGTTGGCAGCATTAGAGATATTGTATAAGGCCTGCTGAAGTTTTTCGTTTTGTACGCGTTCGGTGATGTCTACAAAGATGCCTTCTACTCCGGCAATATTCTCTTTTTCATCATAATAGAGGTGGCTGGTATCAGAGATAATCAGAGGAGTGCCGTCTTTCTTTTTTAAAGTTAGTTCAAAGTCTTTAAGATTCCCTTTGTTTTTTTCTAACTCCTTAAGATACTTTTTTCTTTCTTCCGGAGCAAAGTATAAATGTTGGGAGATATTTTTTCCTAAGATATCTTCGGGAGAATTATAACCAAATAATTTAGCTCCTTCCGGATTTATCATTATAAGATTCCCATCTTTATCTGTGCGATAGTAAGCTCCAGGCATATTCTGAAATAAATTGCGATATTTTTCTTCATTCTTTCTTAATTTATCCAGCATATTTTTTCGTTCAGTGGTATCGATATATATTACTAACATCCCCTTTAATTGACCATCAATGGTGATATTAGAACCAGAAATGGAGACGGGGAATAAAGTTCCGTCTTTCTTTTTCCTGATAGTCTCATGCGTAAAATAACCTTTAGATTTGGCTATTCTGCCCAGTTCTTTCCCTTCTTCAATTTTATCAGGGGAGTGAATCATGCCATCATCAAGATTTCTACCTTTAATTTCCTCTAAGGTATAGCCAAAAAGTTCAGTAAATCTGGGGTTTATATCTAAAATATCACTTTTTTCGTCAGTATAAACTAAGGCCTCAGGACTACTCTTAAACAGACTGGCAAATTCCTGCTGGCTTTTACGCAAAGCATCTTCAGCTTTCTTCTGGTCAGTGATATCTCTGGTGGCAAAAAGCAGCTGGTTTCCTATAATATTTCCGGTGATTTGAAGGTATCGCCAGCCTCCCTTTTTATCTTTAAAACGAAGTTCAACTCTCTTGGTAGTGGGCAATTCTTTACCAGTGAAAGTCCTTCTTAACTTAGCGCTAACATAATTTTTTAATATTGGAAATAATTTCTTTTTATCATCAGGATGGATAAATTCAAAAGGAGATTTACCAATTAATTCTTCTGGCTCATATCCACTAGCATCTTTAAGTGAAGGGCCGGCATATCTATATGTTGCCTGTAAATTAAAATCGTGTAAAGTAATCACATCGCCGGTATTTTCAGCAATTAAACGGTAAAATTCTTTAGACTTTGGCAATTTACTCTCATCCTGTGTATTGCCGTTGACTTTTACTTTATTTAGTTCAGTAATCTTTTTACGCAAGTCTATTAATTCATTTATTAACTGCTCTTTATCTTTATCTCTATCTCCCATTTGGTTCATCTCCTAAAATAAATAAAAAGTTGATAGTTTGGCTTTCATAATATAAAATATTTTAGACCCATAACTTTCCGTCCTGTCCTTTCGGACAGTTTGCCTTTTTCAACTTTTTAAATATATATTTAGGTTATAATATATTAAGTTTATTTAAAATGACTAACTTAAAAAATTAATAATATGTGTACATATTACCATCTTAGTCTTGAAAATTCCAATTTTTTAAAATCCAGGTTATTCCATGACTTATTCCTGTTTTTTTATTTATAATTAATCTCTAACCAGGAATAAGAATAATCTTCTTCGAGGCCTGCCCAGAATAAAATATTT
>Ga0307378_10001907_pt1 | contig 33030 bp, 27 predicted proteins | sample UN1MG_FD_202238 | JGI IMG/M metagenome (GOLD analysis project Ga0307378, IMG submission 202238) | Soil microbial communities from Risofladan, Vaasa, Finland - UN-1 | ecosystem: Environmental > Terrestrial > Soil > Coastal area > Acid sulfate soil | place: Finland: Risofladan, Vaasa | collected... | reverse complement strand
CATCGGAATATGGGAATATCATGTGAATGATCTGGATCCGGAGCTGGCCAGAGATGTAGGAGAGTACATCCCCACCCTGCTCAACACAGAAACCTGGAAAAAAGCGCCGCAATTGAGGACGATCCCCGTAAACGAGAGTATCGACAGCAGACTCGAAATCCTCCCCTATGAAAATGTGGAAGAACTCGTCAAAGCACAGGATAAATTCCTGGTGGCTCCCTGTATCTGTCGGAAGGAAAAGAAGCTGCTGGACGAAGGATGTGAAAAACCGGCAGAGAATTGCTTGGTTTTTGGACGTGGCGCAGACCTCTACCATGACAGGGGGATCGGACGGTACATCGATCAAGAGGAAGCTTTGGATATCTTAAAAAAGGCGGATGATGCGGGTTTGGTCCTTCAGCCCAGCAATTCAAAGGACATCGTCAATATCTGCTGCTGTTGTGGATGTTGCTGCGGAGTGCTCAGGACTATCAAACAACACCCTAAGCCCGCTACAATCGTCTCTTCGCCCTTTATCTGCGTAGCGGAGCCAGAAACCTGCATAGGTTGTGGCGTTTGTGTCCAGCGATGTCAAATGGATGCGCTTAGTCTAGAAGAGGATAAGGTCCGTCTCGACCTCGATCGATGTATCGGGTGCGGAGTATGTGTCACCACATGTCTCACCGACTCTCTTCATCTTGTCCGCAAACCCGAATCAGAGCAGAGGGATGTGCCAAGGACCTTCCGGGATACGATGGTCCATCTCTTAAAAGTGCGCGGCAAACTCAAACCTTCCTGGGTAGCCAACACTGTGCTTAAATCGAAAATCGATAGGATCAAGTCGAGATATTAGAAGTTTCTTATTTCCTATGACTCAAAGCACAAAACTAGGCATTTTTACACTCGAGAAAAAAATCTCCTTTCAAATATCCTTATTTGCGCTTTTCTTTTTCGTCCTGGGAATACACCTCTTCTCTCTATCGGCATTCGCTGATGAGAAAGCTGAGGAGAAAGAAAAGAAGGACAGAAACCTTCTTGTTCTTCCTGTCCTCTTCTACTCTCCAGAAACAAAACTAGCTTTGGGATTCGGGGGAGGTTATTTTTTTCGCTCTGCTAAGGAAAATCCGAAGCTCAGGCCCTCAAGCGTCAACAGTTTTATGGTGTACACCACCAATAATCAGTTTCAAGTGTTCGTTATGCCCGACATCTATCTCAAAAAGAATGAGTACAGATTACAGGGTGCTATGGGGTATAGCAAATTTAACGATAAATTCTTTGGGATCGGCCCGGGCACCACACCCGAAATGGAGGAGAAATATATTTCTCGGTCCTATTTAACGAATATCAATGTCCAAAAGAAGGTCTTCTCGTTTGTTAATGCAGGCTTGAGATACGACTTCGGCTATCAAAAGTTGATCGAAGTCGAGGAGGAAGGATTGCTCGATTCCGGTGAGATATCTGGAAGCGAGGGCGGGAACGTCTCTGGATTAGGATTCTTTTTAAACTGGGATTCGAGAGACAATATCTATTATTCCCGGCGCGGAAGCTTTCATCAGGTTTCTGCCACGTTCTACCGTCGGGCCTTGGGCAGTGACTATCACTTCACAAAGTATCTGTTTGACCTAAGGACTTATTTCTCGGTATCCACAAAACACACTATCGCTTTACAAGGGTACTTCAGCTTTTCATCGGGAGATGTGCCTTTTCAATTGCTGTCCCTTTTGGGAGGACAGCAAATCATGAGGGGGTATTATACGGGCCGCTATCGGGATAAGAATATGGTGGTTCTCCAAATGGAATATCGGATCCAGCTGTTTGGGCGGTTCGGGATTGTAGGATTTGCAGGTTTTGGGAATGTGGCGGATAGACTTAGCCGCTTTGATTTCGCAAAAGCCAAACATAGCCTGGGTTTGGGATTACGCTACACTTTCAATCGTGATGAGAAGATTAACCTGAGGCTGGATGTAGGTTTTACGGGTGAGGGCAGAGGATTCTACATCTCTGCCATTGAAGCTTTCTGAACTTTTACCTCTTTTTTGTTCCTTTTTTCTGAAAATCACCCCTAAAACAGAGGATCCACTGGTCTGGGTCGAAGAGTACATCAGAAGGGGGCTCTGCAAACGATAAGTCGTAGGCATTTGTCCTTTCATCAACCCATACGGTCCTTTTCACCGTTCCTGAGGGGAGAACGATCTGGAGCTCTATAGGCATAGAGTAAAGAGAATAGGCTTCCTGCGTCTGCTTTATGATGACTCTCACTGAATTCGGACCGGAGTGTCCCCAGGAATATTCATACCGGGGGTAGCCGGGTTCATAGATCCACTGGTCGAAAAACCAATCCAGGTCTGCCAAGTAGATCTCCTCGCAGACAGATTTGAAGTTGTCTGTTGTAACGGTATCGTATGCGTATCTCCTGGTGTATGTACTAAGGATATTCCAGAAGTTGTCCTCTCCCACAACGAACCGCAGCATGTGCAGGACCCATGCGCCTTTTTCGTATTCGATGGCAGAAAAGAGATAGCCCTCAGGGGGGTTATAGATCGCATGATGTGGGCCGGAGTATCTTTCAAAGAGGATAGACCTGAACTCTTGCATTCTGGCCTTGAGACCGGGCATTCCATAGAGATGTTCCCACCACAGCGCATCGGAATACGAGGCGAAACCTTCATTTAGCCAGATTTCCGGCCAGTCGTCCAGAGTAACAAGATCCCCCCACCATTGGTGGGCCAGTTCGTGGGCAATGAGCCAATCGTACGCCTGCTCTCCATTGATCACTCTGGCTGGAAAGGAGGTGCAGGTCTGATGTTCCATCGCAGTTCCTCCCGGGATGAGGGCCATGCCATATTTTTCGCCGAGAAATGGGTATTCTCCAAAAACTTCCGAGTAGAATTCGATCTGGGGGACAGTGTTGGCAAAATCAGTTTTGGCGTGTTCGAGCAGTTCCGGATAGACATAGTAAATAACTTCCATCTCTTCTGGCCCCGCAGCGTAGGTGTGTGAAAATGTCACGTAGTTCGTGGCTGCTACTGAGATGAGATAGGTTGCGATCGGATAGCTGACCTGCCAAGTGTATGTCACGGTGTTGCCTGGGTTTGATTTGACTCCCATCAGCGTCCCATTGGATGCGGCCATCATTTCTGAAGGTACGGTTATATTGAGCTCAGCCGTTGCTTTATCTGAAGGATGATCATAACAGGGAAACCAATTTCTGGCGTCGCTGGGCTCGTCCAGGCTAAAGATGATCGGTGCGCTTCCATGATAGTCATAATAGAGGCCTGAGGCAGGGAATCCAAAATAGCTGATCTCTACTGTAAAGGATTCCCCCTTTTTATAGTTTTGTACAAAGGTGATGGTGAGCAGATTATCCTGGTGGCTAAAAGAGAGGGAGTGCTGGTCCTGTTTAACTCCGGCCACTGTCATGGTGTTCGAGAGGTTGAGAGTGATCGTATTCAAACCCTGGATCGAACTTTCTCCGTTTATGATCGCCTTTCCTTGGATACTGCGAGCGTTAAAATCGATATCCCAGTCGAATTCATAGTGAATAACATCGAAATTGTGCTCTTCAGCGGTTTGTTCCAGAAGCCTTAAATCTTGTTTTAATCCCGATTGGCTCCGAAAAACTTCTTGACCGAATGCACCACTGATTCCCAGTAAAAGGATGAGTATCGATAGAAATTTAGTTTTGTTATTCATAAATTTATTATAACACGGGAGTTGCGCAGCGGCCCGAATTATTGTAATTTAGATGGGCAAATAGGAAGGATAAAAGGCTGAGGAATCTGAGGGCGATTTTGCACTTATACGTGTGGCACCTACCTGGATTATTCACGAGTTTTATGAATAATTCAGGATGATAGAGGAGAGTCGAAATGGATGATTCTATCACAATTCAGCACAAAGCCAAAAAATATATCCCCGGAGGATTTTCAACCGAGAGCAAAAAAACAGATGCCCTGTTTGGGTCACAATTTGGGCCGGCATACTATAAGACCTCTGAGGGAGCGGAACTCATCGATTATGATGGAAACCGATATGTCGATTTTGGGATGGGTCTTGGGGCTTGCACTCTCGGGTACAATCATCCTGTGGTCGTAGAAGCCATACAGAACGAACTCAAAAACGGCATTGTCACGACCTTGTCTTCCCCTCTTGAACCTGAATTGGCTGAGTTGATCGTGGATATGTTTCCAACGATCGAACAGGTCCGTTTTCTTAAAACAGGAGCCGAGGCCTGCAGCGCTGCCGTTCGTCTGTCTAGAGCGTATACATACCGAGAATATATTCTCTCATCCGGGTATTTTGGCTGGCACGATTGGAGCAATAAAGATGCCGGTGTCCCCATCGCTACCCGCAATCTTTGTATCGAGTTTCTCTTCAATGATTCTTCTGATTTTCTGGATAAGTTCAACAACCTTCCCGAATATCCGGCTGCTGTCATTCTGGAGCCTGTGGTGCATGAGGCGCCCAAAAGGGACTTCCTTAAGACGATCCGCGATATTTGCACAAAGTGTGGAATAGTCTTGATCCTCGATGAGATGAAGACCGGAGCTCGATTGGGCCCTGGAGGCGCTCAGGAGTGCTACGATTTTCTTCCCGACCTCACTGTCATCGGAAAAGGTATAGCTGGAGGAATGCCTTTAGCTGCCATAGGGGGAAAGAAGGAGATCATGGATTCTTGGCGCAAGTTGTGGATATGCTCCACACTCGCCGGAGAAGCCCTCAGCCTCGCCGCTGCAATTGCAACGCTCAAATTTTTCAGGGAGAATCGCGTTCATGAGCATATAGAGAAGATGGGAACACGCCTGTATAATGGATTTAGAAGAATTGCCAGAGATTTTCCTAGGATCACTGACGTTTCCGGGATCCCCCAGATGACAATGATCAGACTTCAAAGAGACTTACCCAATCTGAAGCATTTCGAAGCTGAATTGTTTACCGAGGTGTTAACGTCTGGGTTTATTCTCAGAAGGAATGGATACAACTACGTGTCCTATGCCCATACGGAAAAACATATCCGCGATTGCCTGGATGTGGTTTATGGGGCTTTTAAACGCATCTCCAAACAAACTTAGCCTCTTGAGTGGCGTTCGAGGGCGAGGAGAGGGCAATTGCTGCTCCTGTAGCTTTTAGAATATGATAAAAAGAAGCATATGTGGGAATATTCCATCTTTTTAATCGCTTCGTTTTTTGCAGCTGCGGGTGCGACGCTTGCGGGATTCGGCAGCTCGGCTCTGCTGATTCCTGTAGCCTTTTCTTTTTTTGACCTGAGAACTGCCATCTTTTTAGTTGCGTGTTTTCATCTGTTCAACAATCTGTTCAAAATTCGCATGTTTTGGGATAAGATCGATTTCAAGACATTTTTCTATTTTGGGATCCCCAGCATTGGTTTCGCTTTTGGCGGTGCAACCCTTATAGCGATATTACCTCTTGGCGTGATCAGCAAGATCTTGGCGGTGTTTCTGATCATGTATGCGGTTTACTCTTTGTTCAAGCCCCAGGTTGCCATCAAAAAAAACCGATCTGCGGCGATTCTGGGAGGAAGTCTGTCGGGTTTTTTTGCCGGCCTCATTGGATTAGGAGGTGCTATTCGATCGTCCTTCCTTGTGGCATTTGACCTCCCGAAAGAAGTCTATGTCGCGACTTCAGCCATGATCGCAGTGGTCATCGATTTCACTCGGATCCCCACCTATATTTTTACTGGATCTGTTCAGGCTCGTTCTGAGCTTTTTCTCATTCCCTTCTTGATCGTCTCAGCCTATTTTGGAGTGAGGGTAGGAAAGATTCTATTAAATCGCATCGATCAGCAGACTTTCAGACGGATCGTCTCGATCGCTCTTTTGCTCGTCGGACTAAAACTCCTCTTTTTCTGAATTATTCAGTATGGAACAAAAGGTTGCATTCATTCGTATAAAAAAATAAGATAATGCCAATATCGGGTATACGACTTTGGAGAGATCTATCGAAGGTCCAGGAGTAATTCATGAAAAAAATTGTATTGGTGGTTTTTGTCTGTCTGTTTGTGCTTAACTGTTTCAGTTTTTCAGCCTTGAGCAAGCACGTCGTTGATTACCGGATCAAGGCGAAGCTCGTTCCTGCTGAGAAGGCCGTTATGGGAGAGGAAGTGCTCACTTGGCTCAATGATTCGGAGGTTCCAGTCTCTGAACTCCAGTTTCACCTCTATCTCAATGCGTTCAAGAACAACCTCTCGACATTCATGAGGGAGGGGAGAGGTTTGAGCCGAGGTTTCAATCCGAAGAGTGATGATTGGGGTTACATCGATGTGAAAAAGATACGGATCAAAGATGGGATCGATCTGACCTTGATGATGGAATTCATCCAACCGGATGATAACAACACGGATGACCAGACTGTGATGCGAGTTTTGCTCCCAGAACCGGTTCAACCCAAGCAAACGATAACACTCGAGATCGAATTTTATTCAAAGCTGCCTCAGGCCCTTCGCCGGGCAGGCTTTTATGATGATTTTTTTATGATCACCCAATGGTTCCCCAAGATCGGTGTGCTGGAGGATGGCGAGTGGAACTGTCATCAGTACCACAGCAATTCCGAGTTTTTCGCTGACTTCGGTGTCTTTCAGGTGGAGATGACACTGCCAAGTGAATATGTCCTTGGTGCTACCGGAGTGAGGACAGGAGAAACTGAGAACTCTGATGGGGGCAAGACATACACTCATTATCAGGAGGACGTCCATGACTTTGCCTGGACAGCCTGTCCTGACTTTGTCGAATTCCGGGAGCAGTACACGCTGAGCGACCCCCCTGTAAACACCGAAATGATCCTTCTTGTCCACCGGACTCATCTCAACCTTAAGGAACGATTTCTGCAGTCTCTTAAATACGGTCTCGAGTTTTACAGCCAGAATTATGGAGCCTATCCCTATAATACGATCACATTGGTCGACCCTCCGATCAAAGCCCTGGGGGCGGGTGGGATGGAGTATCCCACTTTGTTCACGACGATGGGCATCAGTTTTCTCCCTAAAGGAGTTCGGCTGCCGGAGATGGTGACCATTCATGAGTTCGGCCATGGATACTGGTATGGGATCGTAGCCAACAATGAATTTGAGGAGGCCTGGCTGGATGAAGGGATCAACACATATTCCGAGATCAAGGCGATGGACAAATATTATGGCAGCGATCGGTCCATGATAGACCTCCTTTGTCTGAAGATCGGCGACGCGCTCCAGAACAGAATTCAGGTGATCGCTTCGGAGCGTATGGACCCGGTCGTGACAAAGAGCTGGGAATTTTATGGTGGAGGGAGCTACGGGCTGAACGTCTACCAAAAAGCAGGAGTGACTTTGTTGACTTTGGAAAATTATCTCGGAGAAGACGTGATGGCACGCGTGATGAAGGCTTTTTATGAGCGATGGAAATTCGGACATCCTAAAACGGATGATTTTGTTGCTGTGGCAGAAGATGTCAGCGGTCAGGACCTTGATTGGTTTTTTGACCAATTCCTGCACAGTCCGGATAAGCTGGATTATGCTGTTGGAAGTCTCAGATCAAGAGAAATAAAGGAGCCGGAAGGCATATTCCAGGGACAGCTCAAATCCCCCTCAGATGATAAGGAGGAAGGCCGGGAAAAAACCTACAAGAATGAAGTGGTTGTCGTTCGAAAAGGAGAGCTCATTTTTCCCCAAGAGGTCCTCATCGTCTTTGAGAACGGTGAGGAAGTCCGGGAGAGATGGGATGGTAAAGACAGATGGACTCGATTCACATACTACAAACCTGTAGAGCTCAAGTCGGCCCAGCTCGACCCTGAAAACAAGCTGCTTCTCGATATCAATCACCTGAATAATTCCCTGACCAGAAAGCCGGACAAGCTCGTGCCACTCAAATATGCTCTGGATATGATGCTCAAATTCCAGAAATTGCTCACTGTAATCTCTATGGAGTGAAGGAGGGGAGGATGAAAGTGCTAAGTAGCTTTGGAAACGGAATCAAGAGGGCATTCTTAGAACCCAAGATGGTCGTTGTTTTATGGCTGGTAAATTTTGTTTCCGCCTCGGTCATCTATTTCCTGTTCTCGGGATATTTAAGCGATGTCATTGGGAACAGGTTGGTTGCAGCCAATTTTCTCAAAGGATTTGATTTTGAGACATTCTTCGAGTTGATCATACATGAAGGTGAGGCATGGCATTGGATCTTCTATGTCGCGTTTATCCTGGCATTCTTGTATTACTGGGTATCTCTCTTTCTCCATGGAGGGATTCTTGTTATGCTGAAAGCTAGAGGAATAACGGGAGAGCTGAAAGGCCGGGATCCACGATTTGCACCCGCCTTCTTTCAGGGAGCAGGGAAGTACTTTGGCCGGTTCTTCCGCCTGACGATTTATTCCCTCCTTGTCTGGTTGGGCTTTGGTGTTCTCTATTTCGTCTTAAACTTGGCCTTGAAGCTCCTTGAGGCCGGTGGAACAAATGAACAGGCCATTTTCTATCTCTTCTGGGTGCGTGTGATCATCATCCTTTTTCTCTATTTTCTGGTCCGGATGATATGCGATTATGCACGGATCCGGATCGTTGCAGAGGATTCGAAGGCAGTCTTCGGATCGCTTATCCAGGCGATCCGATTTGTGTTCCGGAACTTTTTTAAGACATCAATACTTTACTACCTGGTATTGATAACGGGCCTGGCTATCTTTGGGATCTATTGGATTGTACAAAAAATGGTGCCCACACAAACGCTCCTGCTCATTCTGGTCGCTTTCCTGATCGGGCAAATATTCATTCTCAGCCGGGGATGGCTCAAGATCGCTCTTCAAGCCGCGCAGCTTCATTTCTATACATATATTAAGTAGACATTCTCGATCTCAGGCTCATCAATGCAGGAAGGAAGCAAAAAAGCCGTTATCGCCGCATTGCTCGGGAATTTGGCTATTGCCTCATGTAAATTTATTGCGGCATTATCCAGCGGTTCTGCATCTATGCTTGCTGAGGCCTATCACTCCACATCCGATACATTCAATCAGGTTCTTCTCCTCTACGGTATCAAAAAGAGCAAAAAACCCCCGGACAGATTCCACCCTTTTGGCCATGGCAAAGAGCAGTTCTTCTGGTCTTTTATGGTGGCGGTCATCCTGTTCGGGATCGCCGGGGTTCTTTCGGTGAGAGAGGGATACCACAAACTTCAGCACCCAGAACCCTTAAGCCATCTCGGTCTCACGTATGCGGTTCTTGGTGTTAGCGCTTTTTTTGAGACGATAGCTTTGCGCATGGCCATAAAAAGTATCATAGCCGAGATGAAGACAGAGGAACACAAGGGTTTTTTCACGGCCATCAAACACAGTAAAGATCCAACCACAATGACGGTTCTTTTTGAGGATTCTCTTGGACTCATGGGGCTTGTGATCGCGACCGGTGCCATCACTTTGGTTCACTTGACAGGGAACTTGATCATCGATGCCATTGCCTCCATCATCATAGGGGTACTGCTCATGGTTTTTGCCCTGTTCCTTGCAAATGAGACAAAAAAATTGCTTGTTGGCGAAGCCGTGACACCGCACAAAAGGGAGCAGATCCTCGGATGCCTGGAGTCTTGCGATGAGGTGGATGGAGTTGTCAGCTTGAAGACCATGCACCTCAGTCCAGATGAAGTGATCGTCGCCGCTGAGATCAATTATCGGGGCGATATCACTGTGGATGAGTTGGAGATCCTGAATGACAGGATCGAAATAAGGATTAAAGAGATTATCCCCAACGCCAAAGTCTATCTAGAGGCGGAAAATAAATAGAACAGCATATCAATCCAAGGGGGACAGAATGACCCTGGATTCAGCCTCTGTAAACGTCTTGTTGAGCAATTTAACACAGGCATAGACTGTATCGATGGCCGGAGATGGCGTCTGTGTCAGACGACTGAGTTCGATGACGGCTCCCATCAAAGCTTCGATCTCCAGCGCTCTTCCTGCCTCCACATCCTGAAGCATGGACGTCTTGTGGGCGCCCACATTTTCAGCGCCTTCGATACGTCTTTCGATGGTGCGGCGGAACGTGATCCCGAGCTTCCCCCCGGTTTCTTCAGCTTCCCGCATCATCTTGGCGGCCAGCTCCCTTGTTTCTTGAAAACGGCAGATATCGGACATGGTGGCTTGCGTAAGCGCACTGATGGGATTGAACGACAGGGTCCCCCAAGCCTTGAGCCAAATCTCCGCACGAATGTTGTCGATGACTCGCGACCGGAACCCTGCATCTATGAAAGCCTGCATAAGGTTTAGGCATCGCTCACTTTCTGACCCATCCAGTTCCCCTAGAGGAAACCGGTCTCCTTCCACGTGTTGAACGACTCCCGGCTCTACGATAGCGGCAGCCGGATAGGCTACGCATCCGATGATCCGGTCTGCGTCCACATTGGCTTCGATAACACCTGTCGGGTCGAGAGACTCTAGACGTTTTCCTTCGTATTCCCCGCCATATCTTTGAAAATACCACCATGGGATACCGTTCTGGACAGTGATCACGCTTGTGTCCGGCCCGAATAGAGCCGGCAGGTCAGAGGCCACCTCCGGTATTTGGTGGGCTTTTAGGCTCAGGATGACCACGTCCTGTTGACCTGCCTCTTCAAAGTTGCCAGTGGCCTTAGCTTCCCTCGCTACGAATTCTACACCATCTTGCATCACCAGCTTCAGTCCCTTTTCCTGGATGGCAGCCAATTGCTCATCCTTATCGATGAATGTGACATCCTGACCCGATACAGAAAGTCTGACTCCGATCAATCCTCCGATGGCACCAGAACCCACGATGCAGATTCGTAAACTCATTTCTCCCTCTCGTTGATTCTTATCCGATTATTTAACATGGGTTATTCACGAGTTGAGGCCAACCCACCCCACCCTTACATAAAGGTGGAGGCGTCGGCCCATGAAGCTGTGGCCGTTCACCGCAAATGGGCCGCAACAAAACAGATGCGATGAGATCAGCCCGCTCTCATCGAGCAGGGCAACCTTATTTTAAATAGGAAGCACCGGATTGAGAAAATTATATAAATAACTGTATAAATAGGAATAGCTCACAAACAATGAGGTCGGACCATGACTGAAATAAAAGTGGTTTTTCTTGTATTATTATGTTTGATGATATGTATTGCATGCAATCAGGATAATTCTGAGGGATTTGTTGTAATAGCACACCGCGGAGCCTCAGCTGCAGCTCCGGAAAACACGCTCATAGCGTACAAAACGGCCATTGAGATGGGAGCCGATTATGCAGAGTTGGATGTCCGGCAAACCAAAGATGGCGCGATTGTCCTGATGCATGATAAAACTATCCACAGAACCACAGGTGTGAAGGGTTTTGTTTGGGATTTGACTCTTGAAGAATTGAAACAGCTGGAAGCGGGTTCTTGGTTTGGTGAAGAATTCAGAGGAGAGCCGATTCCAACTTTAGAGGAAGTCATTCGCCTGGTTAAAGGACGGATGAAGTTGAATATCGAAGTCAAAATCTCCGAAAATGAGCCGGAGATCGCCCAGAAAGTGGTCGACATCGTTCGTTCTGAGGATTTTAGCAAGGATTGCATCATCACATCATTTGATATGGAAACGGTCAAGACCTTCAAGAAGATTGCTCCGGATCTAAAAACAGGATTAATTTTTGAAAAGGAGTATCGCTCTGATGTATTCGAAGGGACCTGGGATGTTCTTTGCAGTAATTTCGAACTTGTGGATGCGGGATTTGTCCAGCTCGCGAAGGAAAGTGGCAAAAAGATCTATGTCTGGACAGTAAATGAAAGGGAAGAGATGCTCCGGTTGATCGGTCTTAGAGTTGATGGGATCATCACCGACAGGCCCGACCTTCTCTTGTCTGTACTGGCGGAAGCCCGATAATTCATCCGTAACTAAGACGTGTGGTCGTGAATGATCCTCCATCCTTCGGGTTTGTGATGGAGAACAATTGTAAATAATCCTCCCAGTGTTTCATCTTTTCGTTTGACCTCCCACCGCCCTAGAACGAGAACCGCCTTTTCGGATAGAATTCTGACAATAATGTCCGTGAAATCCAAGGTGCCCATGTTTTCACCCGAATAGTTCGTTTTGTATCGGGCGAGGAGGGCATCCCATCCCAAGATCCTATTGTAACCGGACTGGAACGTAAAATCCTCTGAACGCCAGTAGTACTCCATAAAGCCCTCTATGTCTCCTTGATTCCAGGCTGTCTTTTGTTTGGTCAACACATCGAGGATTTCCTCTTCAGAGTCGGGAGGCTTGGAAAATCCCCCTAGATTTACAAGAACGAAAACAAGGGTCAAAATCAATATTTTTTTCATGATCACTCCTTAAAAGAAAAATGAGATCGCGCAGTGTTATTTTTTACGAGAGTGTTTTGAGTTTTAGTTTTTGAGATTTTTATAGTCTTCGGGTGTATCAATATCTTCGAGTATAGAGGAAGAATCCAAATTCACCTCTAGAATATCCTCAGGATGGTCGTGAATAAGCTCCCTCAATCCTATTTCCGGATTGAGATTCGCCAATTCCTGACGGTACTTGGTATCGATGAGAACAGGATGTCCTCGCTTTTGACCGTACACAGGAAGTATGATCCCTTTTTCTGATGAGTGATAAGCACTGACGATCTGATCGATGACAGAACTTGCTATCATTGGCTGATCCCCTAAAAAAACGAGAACAGCCTCTACTTCCTCTGGGAGTGAAACAAATCCCTTTTGAACAGATGTGAGCATTCCCTCTTTAAAACGGGGATTGTAAACGCTCTTGACAGGCAAGTTCTTGATGACCTCTTCGATTTTCTCTCGATTGGATCCCAACACAATCAGTGTCTCATCCACTGTGGATTGGTTGATGTGGTCGATGACGGTCTCTAAAATCGTTTTGTTTGCAAAGGGTAACAATTGTTTAGAACGACCCATCCTTATAGATTCTCCTGCAGCCAATACCAATGCCCAGATCATAGATCTGACCTCCTTTTATTCTGGATCTGATTGCGAATAAGAACGAGCTGGGCCGCAATGCTCACAGCGATCTCTTCGACAGTTTTCGACTGGATCTCGAGACCTATGGGCGCAAAAATATGGTCGAATTGCTCTGTTGAGGCCCAGCCTTTCTCCAAGAACTTATTGCGCATGAGGTGTATCTTTCGTGCGCTTCCTATCATTCCGATATATCCGGCATTGGATGTGATGCATTCTCTGAGCGCGTTACCATCATGGCTGTGGCCCCGGGTGACGATGACCACATATGTATCCGGAGTTTTTGGAATGTCTCGGATGATTTTACCGATATCTCCGACGATCATATGGTCTGCTTCTGGGATATTCTCTGGATTGGCGAATTCAGACCTGTCGTCCAATACTGTCACTTCAAAATCTAAGCGGTTCCCTAGATGAGCGAGAGCTTTGCCGATATGACCGGCACCTGCGATCACAAGGTGAGATTGAGGGAACAGTGGTTCTAAAAAGAGAAGCGTTTTTTGAGAAGAGTCCTCTTGTTCTCCGTCTTGTATTTCCAGCAGATCGGGTTTTCCCGCGCGAAAGGTGTTCTTGATCTCTTCATAGTGAGGGGATCCCTTTTGCTCAGCTTCATCACCGAAAATTTCAGATTTTTTGACCCATTTTCGTGAGAGGACAACTCGCTTCTCTGAAGAGAATTTAATAAATGTGGCCAGTACACCTGGATGACTGCTGTCTATAGAGGCCCTCATTTGATTTAGTGTATCCACAGAGTCTCGAGTTTGGATATCGATGAGTATAGTGACTTCGCCACCACAAATGGCTTCTTCCTTGGATGTGATCTCTCCACTCAAACTGTACGGCATGAGACGGGATTCCTGGTCTTTCAGCGCCGCAATCGCTGCATCCTCTGCTCGCGCCTCAAGGATTCCTCCTCCTAGAGTTCCATCTATTAGACCATCGGGAGAGAATATGGCTGATGCACCCGGGACTTGAGGACTTGAGCCTGTTGTTTCGATAATTGTTCCCAGTGCAATAGGCTTTTTGCTCTCTAGCTCTGTTAGGAGACGATCATAGATGTTTTTCATCGAACTTCAACTGCTCCTTTTTTGTAAGTCTTTCATGGTGAAGTATTGTACCATTTTTGGATAGAGTTCTTTATCCGAGATGTCGAAAATTTTTACAGGTGTCTCTCCCAATGTCCCAAGCCAATTTTCGAGAATGGTTTCTCGAACCACAAGAACATAGTCGGGAGAAGGAAGGTCTATAACCTTCTTCAGCGCTGGCCACAATCCTTTTCCCTCCAGTTCAAGGGGGCCTACTTCATCGACCACACATATGTCAGCATTTTTCGATCTGCGAATAATTTTTTGAGCGTTATCTAGGCTCTTGGGAATAAAGAAATAGGATCCGATCTTCTGCCAGTGATTTTTGCCTGCTTTTCTGATGAAGGATGTTCGCGTTTCTCGCCTCAGGTCGTAAAGGTCATAACCGATAAACTCACCCTTGTCTTCGGTGTATAAACTCAAAAATCCGGCCACAGTGATATTCTTGCGTTTGAGCTGAGCCGTCACCCGCTGGAGCATGGTCGTCTTTCCCGAGTGAACTGGTCCTTTGAGAATATGTATCACAAAATTCCTGTCTATCCTAAGTGCAAGATCAGCCCGCGAATAGGACTTCTGGTTTTATACTACACCAGAGATAATACTGCCCTGGTAACAACAGTTGCAGCAAGATCTTGTTTGTATGCGTTTTCTTCCAGAGGACGGGCGTCCGAGAGGGCTTCTATTGCTGCCCTTTTTACTAAGTCCTCTGTAACGGATTTTCCTTTAAGGGATTTTTCCGTTTTTTCCAGCCTCCATGGTATGGGAGCCACTCCTCCTAAAACGATCTTGATGTCTGTGAACACATTGCCTAATACGGTTCCACTGACAGCAACTGAAGCTACAGCAAAATCCCAAGTGCCCCGTTCTTTGAGTTTGACATATGTGCTCCTCCCCTCGTTTTTAGGCGGAGGGATCTTGATCTCTTTGAGAATTTCATTGGGTCTCAGGATGTTTTCTTGTTTGATGTTGACTCGGGGAAGAGTGTAAAATTCTTCGAGAGTAAGGGTTTTGTCGCCTTTAGCGGTTGCTATGGTCACCTCTGCATCCAGGCTGATGAGAGCAGGGGCGAGGTCGGATGGATTGACAATGTAACAGATGCCTCCGCCCAAAATAGCGTGATATCTGTTGCGGCCTCCTGAGGCATAACAACGGCTGCCGCCCTTTTTCCGGCATTCCACCTGTGGGTCACGGTAGTACCAGCACCGGGGCCTCTGGCAGAGATTTCCTCCCACTGTTGCCACATTCCGGAGCTGAGGAGTCGCAAGAGAGAGTGCGGCCTCATGAAGGACCGGATAGCTGGTTTTGATCGTTGGGGCTGCGGCCAATTCGCTCACTCGCGTCATGGACCCGATTCGGACTCCTTCTTGCGTGCTGGTGATGTAAGCGAGGTCCGGGATCGACTTGAGGTCGACCACCACATCTGGATCTATGATCTCGTTTTTTATCTCGTCCAAAAGATCTGTTCCTCCTGCCAAGAAGAAATATCGCTGGTCGGAGGGCAGGGAGGTGACCTGTGCGAGGTTTTGTGGTTGTGCCAGTTTGAATTCTTTCATCAGATGACCTCCTTCTGCTTCAGAGCTTGAAGCACTTTATCGGGAGTCATCGGGACCTCTCTGATATGGACGCCTATGGCATTATAGACAGCGTTTCCGATGGCAGCGGCTATCGGGATCCGTGGTGGTTCACCCAGTCCTTTAGTCCCGAGGTTGTTTATCCGCGGGTCGTCCACATCCACGAAAATGGGGAGAATTTCAGGAATATCCATTGAGGTGGCGATCTTGTAATCCCTCATGTTGGGATTCACCAGCGTCCCTGTTGTGTCATCCACTATCCTCTGCTCGAAAAGTGCTGTGCTCACACCCTGGGTCACTCCGCCGATAACCTGACTTTTTGCGGTTTTTGTGTTTATGATCTGTCCCGAATCGTGGACTGCGACTACTTTGAGGACTTTGATCTGTCCGGTTTGCGTGTCCACTTCTACTTCTACAAAATGAGCGGCAAAGGTGTTGTAGGCATATCCGTCGGGCATCCCTTTCCGTTCGCCGTGAAAGACCGTTTCCCTGCGCAGGTCTCCGGCGAGATCTTTGAATGTAACTGCATTTTCAGAGTTGTTTTTATCGATAAATTTTTTATCCGCAAATACAATATCCGATGCGGGTACCTTAAGTTTCTTTGCCGCCATTTCTTTGAGATGGTCTGCAGCTTTAAGGGATGCGTCTCTGACAGCCGGAGCCACAGAAGGGGTTGTCAAACTTCCTCCAGAAGACGGGGCGTAGGGATAGTCCGAGTTCCCCAGCTTGACATTGATATCTGTGGGTTCCAAACCCAAAGTGTCGGCAGCGACAACAGCCATGTGGGTCCTTGTGCCGCAGCCAATGTCTTGAGTGCCGCAGATGACATCTACGCTGCCATCCGGGTAGAGCTTGACGTCGGCCAGAGTTCCGGGCACACCAGCGCCCCACCATATTTGTGATGACATACCGATGCCTCGGCGGAGTATACCATCTCCATCTCCGGGATTTTTGTTTCTTCTGTGCCAACCGATTTTATCCGCTCCTAACTCATAACACTTATCCAATCCCTTTGAAGAGTATGGAACACCTGTATCGCCCCTGTCCCGGGTGGTGTAATTCTTTTTCCTCAACTCCAATGGATCCAGGCCAATTTCATTTGCTAACTCGTCTAAAAAACCTTCCAGTCCGAAAGTCCCCTGCACGTGCCCAGGAGCGCGTGTGGGGCGGGAGGCTCCCATATTCAAAAAAACCGTGTATTCTTTGACTGTCAGGTTGGAGCATTTGTACACGTCCAGAATGGGTTCTGAACATCGGTCGCCTCTTCCTATACCACCAGAGGTGTAGTTTATTAAAGAAAGCGCGGTGAGAGTGCCGTCCTTTTTGACACCTCCTTTATAGGTTTGGAAACTGGAGGGACGGTTTCCCACACAGAGGGCGTTTTCTTTCCGGGTGAGTGTGATCTTTACGGGGCGTCCTGTTTCTTTGGCCAGAAGAGCTGCGACTATGGTATGGGCATTCAGTCCGAGTTTGCTTCCGAACCCACCTCCCATGTAAGTTTTAATGACTGTCACACGGCTTGCCGGGATTTCTAGATATCGGGCGATCCCATCCCTTACACCGTGTATATTCTGGGTCGAATCCCATATGAGGAGCCGGTCGCCTTCCCACTTGGCGATGCTGCAGTGCGTTTCCCCAGGATGATGGATCTCCACGGCTGTTGTGTATGTGCGCTCCAGCACAACATCCGCTTCTTTGAAACCCGATTCGATGTCTCCACGCGTCTCATCCATGAATTTCTCGACGTTCGGTCGTTCTTTATGGACTTGAGGCGCTCCCTCCTCCATTGACTTTTCTTCGGATACGACATAAGGCAGCGGTCTGTACTCCACAACGATCGATTTGAGAGCTTTTTCCGCTGTCTGTTCATCGACTGCCGCTACCGCAGCTACACGATTGCCCGTGAATATCACTTGTTTGCTATCCAGGTCAACAGCGGCCTTCACTCCCGGAAGGCTCTTCGCTTGAGTCAGATCAACAGAAACGATCTCTGCGTTCGGATACGTTGATCTCAGAATTTTGCCCACAAGCATCCCTCTGAGTTTGATGTCGTGGATAAAGGGAGCTTTCCCTGTGACGATCTTACGGCCATCGATCCTCGACGTGGGTTTGCCGATAATTTTATAATCCGGTTTTTTCTCTGGAGATGGAGTTTCTTGGGTCGCAGAGGTTTCGGCTTGTGCGTCTTCGATATAGAGGAGGTTAGGGTCTATTGTGTTATCAAAGTGTTCTTTTCGAGCCATTTTAAGACCTCCCCATCTTTTTTGCGGCTGCGGAGACGGCTTTGTATATGTTTTGATAATTCCCGCAGCGACAGATGTTCCCGGAGAGAGAGGTTTTGATCTCATCAAGATCCGGATTATTGTTTGTTTTGAGGAAAGCTGCGGTAGCCATTATGAATCCAGGCGTGCAAAATCCGCACTGGTAAGCATCCTCGTCGATAAATGCCTGCTGAACGAGGTGGAGTTCCTTTCCGTCGGCTAGGCCTTCTATGGTCTGGACAGACTTTCCATCGGCTCTGATAGCCAGATATAGACAGGAATAGACAGGCTCGCCATCGAGGAGTACGGTGCACCCCCCGCATTCTCCCTGGTTGCATATTTTTTTTGTGCCCGTGAGATTTAGTCTTTCTCTGAGTAGGTCGAGAAGGGTTTCCTGCGGTTGAACGACAAGGGTGTATTTCTCACCGTTCACTGTGAGAGAGACCTGTTTTTTTGTGTATATGGGGATCTTCCCGTTCCCCGTCGAGATCGTTGTTGTTTCCTGACCGAGAATCTTGGGAACTACAGCAGCTCCTATGGCACCCCCTCCGAATCCCTTCAGAAAATCCCTCCGTGTAAAAGCCTTACCTTTTTGATTTGGTTTTGTTCCCATTATAACCCTCCTTTGTGGCTAAGAAGTGAAGTTTTATACAAGCCTGATCAGGGCCATGATGATGAGACAGAGGATAAGGGCTGCGGGTGAGAGAACATAATTGAGCTTCTGGATGGCAGGCGTCTTCGATATGTCGAGGGCCAAGTCTTCCAGTTTGCTTCCGACTAAAAAGCCTATGGGGACCGTCACAAGGGATACAAGGATTGCGAAATGGATGTAGTACAGAGAGAGAGGATATCCTGTCCCCGCTACGACACAGGCCGGTATGCCAGTGGCGAATCTAACGAGAGGGAACATGTTGGCCGCGAAGAGGGCGGCCATACCGCCGGTCAAAGCTTGACCTACCGGTTTTTGCCGGAGCGCCTCTTTGATCAGGGTGACGATCAAAAGAAATGCCGCAGCCTCTGTGACAAACGCAAATATGGGGTTAGCGATGGCTCCGTGCAGGATGGGATAGGAGAGGAGAAGAGCGTCAATGACTTTAAAAAGAGAGGCGATAACAACAAGAAGAGCAACACCAAGAACTCGCCGGGATAAAATCCAGCTCGCCGCGATGAAAAGCAAAGCAACACCTGTCATCATCGAGCCGGAAACAGAAGACGCACATCTTTTGAGGTACATTCCCAGTGCTGCCTCGGACAATCCCCAAACAGCGCCAAGCATGACGACAAGGCCCAAATAAGATTTAACGGGTTTTTTCTCCATATTTCCCTCCATTCATTTAGGATGAACTCCGGATTTTTGAATTATAATTCCATTCAAAGATTTTGACAACTTTTTCTACAAATTTTTTGAATTAAATGGTCATGAATTGTTGGAGGATAAAGCCGATAAGGGCTGCAACAAGGATATAGTAAATCATGGGTATGAGGGTTTTCCGGATTAGAAGGCCCTCACGGCCGAGGAGCCCGACAACAGCGGAGGCAGCCACAACGTTGTGGACACAGATCATGTTGCCTGCAGCGCCTCCAACGGCTTGGAGAGCTACGATGACTCCAGGAATGGCTCCGGTTTTAAGCGCTGTCGTGAATTGGAAAAGCGAGAACATCATATTCGAGAAGGTATTGCTGCCTGCGATAAATGCACCGAGAGCTCCGATCATTGGGGCAAATGCTGTCCATGCTTTACCTGCGAATGCAGCAGCACCTGCCGCCAACACAACGGGCATTTTATCGTATCCACCAGGAATTCCGCTGTTTATGAAGACCTTAACCATAGGGACTGCAAAACCGAGAGCGATAGTCGGGCCAAGAAGAGTCTTGAAGGAACGGACGGTTGCACGCTTGGCTTGCGAGAGGGATATTTTTTGAATAAATAACGACAAGATCACAGCAACAAAAAACCAGAATCCTGGAAGAAATATCGGCTGGAAACTTGTAGAAATTGTAGTCTTGAAGATTGCATTCCACTGCAAGTTGACTCCTGCCAGAATATTCTTGAGAGGAATCCATAGGCGGCTTAGCAGGAGAAGAGTTGCCACAAGGATGTAAGGAAACCAGGCTGTAAAGACTTTGATTTCTGCTTTCGCAACGTCTTTCTCATCGATCGTCTGGCCTATCCACTCATTCGGCCATGTTTCTTTGGCAGGGAAATCCCAGGTATCTTTCGGGACAAGAAATCCCATTTTTGCTATAGGAATAACCAGAGCTAGGCCCAGGAGGGAACCGATTAAGCTTGGAAACTCGGGACCAAGAAAAAATCCAATAAATGTGTAGGGAACAGTAAAGCATAAACCCGCAAAGAGAGCAAAACGCCAGATAGACAATCCTTCTGTCCATGATCGTCTATGACCGAAAAACCGCGTCATCATCATCACTAGGATAAGAGGAATAAGCGTTCCTGTGATGCCATGAATGATGGCCACCTTTCCTCCTATGGCGTATAAATAGGTAGGAAATTCAAGAGAGTGCGATGCCAAGTAACCTGTTACTTCCGGCTGACCGCTTAAGCCTGCATTGACGCCGATAAGAATGGGTGTTCCTATTGCTCCAAAGGACACGGGTGTGCTCTGAATGATCAACGATACCATAACAGCCGCCATAGCTGGAAATCCGATTGCTACGAGTAGGGGAGCGGCCACGGCAGCTGGCGTTCCGAATCCTGCTGAGGCCTCGATAAAAGCCCCAAAAAGGAAAGCGATGATAATGGCTTGGATGCGTCTGTCCGGAGAGATGAGATACATGCTCCGGCGGATGGAGGAGATGGCTCCGCTCTCCTGCTGGAGATTGAGAAGGAGGATAGCCCCGAGAACGATATACAGTATTGATCCAGCCGTGACTAAGCCGTCTATGGATGCTGCAATGATTTGCAAGATAGGTACTTGCCATACCGAAAGCGCCAGAACACAGGTAATCAGGAATGCAACCGGCATAGCTTTAGTCGCCGGCCATCTGAAAAGAACAATAAGTGCAAATACTGTGAGGATCGGTAGTAATGCCAGTAACGCCATAGTGTTTAACTTTTAAGCTGCTCTTTATAGTTTCCTGGTCGACTGGTTATAGACATTATTCATGTAATCCTCCGATGTCAAATATAATTTTGGCTGAGAAAGCCCTTTAGGTTTCTTCAGCAAACATTTGCGCAAGGTGCAGTTTTTGCAACATGCTTCATTTCTAAAGGAGTGAAATATGAATCTAAATATGGATCTTGAATCTTAACATGACTATCTTTCATTTCAAGAGTTGATCAAACCTAAGGAATGATGTCGGAGATGATTATTTATTCATAATGTGTCCACATTCGTATGACTTTTACAATATTTTCTTTCTCCAGCACTTGATAGATCAATCTGTGTTGAATATTGATTCTTCTGGAATAAGCTCCGGAGAGATCGCCAACAAGTTTTTCATAGGATGGAGATTTCCGAAAAGGATCTTCACGAAGGATATCGATGAGTTTCTCTGCCTTGGGCTTCAGCCCCGCTTCAGCCAATTTGCGAGCATCTTTTTGAGCTTGTTTTGTAAACATGACTTTCCAACTCACCAATCGATTTCCTCTGTGCACTCATCCACTGGTGTTTTAATGCCTTTCCTAATGGATTCTCTCATCCCAGGTAGAGACAGCAGGTATAAGGTTTCTTGGATGGCTCTCCAATCATCTTCAGATATCAGGACAGCATTTGTGCGCTTTCCGGATATCAATATAGGTTCATGAGATGCAGCAACCTCATCTATAAGTCGATACAGCTTTGATCTGGCGTCAGTCACTTTTATCACATTCATAACAACCTCCGCTGACATGGTACGTAATTCCGTACGCTGTGTCAACATTGCCTGTTATAATATTTTCGTTTAGCGCTATTGCGCTATAGAACCATAACGAAAGACGTTTCATTAGGCTGAGATTTCTCATCTATTCTTAGAGCTTGATGGAATATGTGTTCAAATGGGATTTAAATTCATAATTCATTTTAAATGTCGAGTTCTGTATAAGACTTATTGTCGTCGATAATCGAAAGAAGTGTTCTTAAGAAATCAGTCGTTAAGAAATCCTGATTGTTTACTCCCGACATCGAAAAATGATATAAGCTTTACATGGGGTAAAGAAATCTGGAGGCTGTAATGATTAGTCATATAAAATTCATGATTATGTTCAGTCTTTTTGTCTTATTGATCGGAGGATGTGTGCAAAAGGAGGATTTGAATGTTGCTTCTCCCAATGGAAAAGTGAGTGTCTTATTCGAACTTCTTGAAGGCGTACCGCATTATAGTGTCGCTTACAGTGGCGTTGGGATCATCGATCCATCTTCGTTGGGATTTCGGCTTGAAGATTCAGAAGCCATTGGCAATAATCTGAAGGTGATCGGGACCGTGAGGGATGTCTTTGACCAAACCTGGAAACCCGTATGGGGGAAGAGGAGCGAGATCAGGAACTATTACAATCAATTAACTGTGAACCTGCAGGAGAGTGAATCTCCTTCACGTAAGATCGATGTGATCTTCCGTGTTTATGACGATGGTGTCGCGTTCCGTTATTATTTTCCCGAGCAGGAGAGTTTGACAAAGTTAGCCATTCAATCAGAGGATACCTCCTTCACCTTCAGTGACAACTGCACATGTTATGCCCTTCAACTGGGAGGATTTACGACGCCCTATGAGAGGGAATTCGAAAAAATTCTCGTGGAAGACATCGACTCCAAGTCGATTATCGGATTGCCCTTGCTCCTTCAAACACCTTTCTGCTGGATGGCTGTCACCGAGGCCAATCTCACAGATTATGCGGGGATGTATCTCTCACCAGTTGATGAAAACTCCAGAACACTTATCTCCAAGCTTTCACCGCTCCCAGGAGATCAGGATATTGCTGTAAAAGCATCTGTTCCGCATAATACACCGTGGAGGGTGATTATGATTGGCGAGAAGCCCGGTGATCTCATCGAATCCGACATCATCGAGAATCTCAATGAGCCGACAACATTCGAGGATGTCTCCTGGATCAAGCCCGGACTTGTGCTTTGGCCATGGTGGAATGGACGGCTTCCCTTCGGTGAACCGCACACTCTCCAGATGATCCACTACATCAATTTTGCCGCCAAGCACGGCATCCCCCATCTACTTGTCGATGCGGGATGGTACTCCCTGGAAAGTGATGCCTGGAGGAATCCCGACGCTGAGGATATCCTGACGATGGAAGAGACACGGAAAGATAAGTACAACATAGAGGCTGTTATCCAATATGCCAAGGAGAAGGGCGTGGATGTGCATCTCTGGGTGCATGGGGCATCTTTACAGCGTCAGATCGATGAGGCTTTGCCTGTCTATGCCAAATGGGGAGCTGTGGGCATCAAGGTGGACTCCTATGGCAGGGATGACCAGGAATGGGTCAATTTTGTTCACGAGTTTGCCCAGAAGGCTGCATCCAACCGTTTAATGGTCAATTTCCACGGAGCCTACAAGCCCACAGGGATTCGGGTGACATACCCCAATTTTATGACGCGCGAAGGCATCCAGGGGCTCGAGCACAGCAAGTGGTCGAACAAACCCACACCCCAACACAATGTCACGATTCCCTTCACACGAATGCTGGCAGGGCCGATGGATTATACACCAGGAGCCTTTGACCTGGATGGGACGGAGGAGAGTCCCAAACAAGTCCAGGGAACGAGAACTCATCAACTGGCGATGTATGTGGTCTACTATTCACCTCTTCAAATGGTCCCGGACTATCCGGAAGCTTATGAAGCGGCGCCCGATGAGTTTGCCTTCATCAAGAATATCCCCACAGTCTGGGATGAAACAAAAGTTTTGGCAGGAAATCCTGGAGATTTTATCGTTATTGCCAGAAAGAAGGGACAGAGGTGGTACATGGGAAGCATGACCGATGAAAATCCTCGCAAACTCAGCGTTCCCCTGAGTTTTCTCGATCAAGATAAGAAATATACAGCTAAAATCTATTCCGATGCCCTGGATGCGGATAAAAATCCCGAGCATGTCATTATAGGTGATATAGTTGTTTCGTCATCCACAGTTCTGACCGTAGCGATGGTCGGGGGTGGAGGCCATGCCGTCTCCCTAGAGCCAGCTAATGGTTCTTCTGAATCAGGCAGCTGAGCGGATAGGCAAACTTCCGCATATACTGTTTGAATATTTACTACAATCTGTTTACCATTTACTATATATTGGCTGTGTTTTGTGGAGGTCCTAATGATAAGAAAATCTGCCATCGGTCTGAGTATTCTTTTATTGTTGTGTTTTTGCACTGTGGAGAATAAAGCAGAAGTTGATGTCGTGGAAGGTACTGAATCCACTCCGGCTGTTGCTGGGAAGGGAATGGTCAGTTCCGCCCATTCTCTGGCCACTGAGGCTGGTGTTGCAACTCTCCGAGCAGGAGGGAATGCATTTGATGCAGCTGTGACCATTGCTTCTGTTCTGAACGTTGTCGAGCCCATGATGAGCGGGATGGGGGGATACGGTACGATCCTGGTCTATGATGCCAAGACCGATAAGATCCGTTTTCTCGATTCGAGCGGCAAAATACCCAAAGCTGTGGATTCGGACGTTTTCCGAGCACCCACACCAAATTATGAAGATAACCGCAGGGGGCCGAAAGCAGTCTCTACTCCGGGAAATGTCAATGCCTGGCAGGCCATGTCGACGTTATATGGGAATCTGGAATGGAAGCAGCTCTTCGCACCTGCGATCAAGGCTGCTAGCGAGGGATTTGTCATTAGCGAAGGTTTGGCGGGAACGATCGATAACGCTTTTGAGTCGTTCCCCGAACACGCCAAACGTTTTTATGGGAAAGACGGCGAGCCACTTGGTACCGGAGATTTGTTGATTCAAGAAGATTTGGCAAAATCTCTGAAACTTTTAGCGGATTTGGGCGCCAAAGCCATCTATGGAGGGAAGATTGGCAAAGCGATCGATGCCGAGATGAAAAAATCCGGTGGATTTTTGTCCATCGACGACCTCATTGCCGACAAGGCTGAATGGTGGGAGCCCATCCACATCCACTACCGCGGATATGAAGTCTACACGGCTTCACCTCCATCCACTGCGTTTCCATCGCTTATAAGATTGGGCTTGATGAGCCAATTTGACGGAAGAGAGCTGGGCCACAACACCACGGCGTATCTCCACCGTTTTGCGGAGGTGACCAAACATGCCTTCTGGTGCCGGTTAGCATACGCGGGCGACCCTGAGATCAATCCTCCTCCGTTGGACAAACTCCTCTCTGAATCATACTGGCAGGAAGTGGTCTCACAGATCGATCTCGATAGGGCAAAACCATTTGTCCCGCCCATTGTCTCGATCTCAAAGGACAGCCACACCACACATTTTGTGGTGGCCGACTCATGGGGAAATATCGTCTGTGCCACCCAGACACTCGGGAACGCCTTCGGCAGCAGGATCATGCCCGAAGGCACGGGGATCTGGCTGAATAATTCTCTCGCTTACTGTACATTCGAACCGAAGGGGAATCCGATGGACGCCCATGCCGGTCACAGAAAACTATCCGGCGACTGCCCAACGATCATCGTGAAGGACGGAAAACCCTGGGTGGCCATAGGAACACCCGGAGGACACACGATCGGACAGACGGTTCCTCAGATGGTGATGAACCTCATCGATTTTGGGATGAATGTGCAGGAAGCGATCGCTGCACCGAGAGTCAGCTTTGTCGAGCCGAATTCTTTGCGAGTGGAACTGAGTATTCCTGAGGGGGTCCAGAGAGAATTAGCGGCTATGGGGCACGATGTGCGGGAATCGAGGGGTTTAGGCAATGCCCATTGCCTGAAAATCGTGTATGACGCTAAAGGAAAGCCTGTGCGGTTCGAAGGCGGTTCTGACCCCAGGGGTCGGGGAAAAGCCGCAGGATACTAAAATTTTCAATTATTCATAAAAAATGTCAACACTTTCCCCTACGGCAACCTCGGCTCGTGAGTAATCCAGATTATAAGAATAAAATATATCTTTAATGAGTATTATAGATGAAGAAATAAAACAGCCATAATGGAAATGTCTTAGAGGCGTGCCATGAAAAGAACAGTTATAAAAAGAATCCTTTTTGTCTGTATTTGTGTGCTTTTTTTGTTTGACTGGCTTCCTGATGTGTTTGCCGCCAAGTCTTACAGAATAACAGGGGTTTCCATCGATGCACAACTGCAGATTGATGGCAGTATGGATGTCATCGAATCCCGTTCTTTTGAGTTCTCCGGTTCTTTCAGTTTTGTCTTCAGAACTTTGGCAACTCAAGGTCGCGTCACCTTTCAGGATTTTAGAGTATCGGAAAATGGAAGATTTTATGAACTCTCAGACTCGGGTCGACCGGGAACTTATCATGTCACAAGACCATCGGGACAGATAGAGGTCCGCTGGTTTTTCTATGCGAATAGTGAATCCCGGACATTCGATTTCCACTACCGTGTGTTAAATGCAGTATCGCGATATGAGGATACAGCTGTTCTGTATTATCAATTTATAAGCGAGGAGTGGGATAGAGTGAGTCAGAACGTCCGCATCCACGTGAAACCGCCAGGAAAGCTTTTGCAGTCGCAGCTCAATGAATGGCTTCATGGTCCGCTCTGGGCTGAGTCACGGATCGAGACCGATGGATCGATCACAGCATTGTGTGAGCATCTCCCGAGTCACACCTATCTTGAGATCCGTGCTCTCTATCCTCCCGAAAAATTCCACGGCGCGCCAAGTTATGCTGGAACTGTGCGAAGCCGCATTTTGGAAGAAGAAGCTAGTTGGGTAGAGGAATCCAACCGGAAGCGGGAAGAAGCAATCAGGGATCGGGACGAGGCTGTCCGGAAGATGGAAGCCAGAGAACAGAGGCAGGAGCAGGGAAAGTGGGTCGTGATCGTTCTGAGCGCGTTGGGCCTTGGATTTGCTTGGCAGAACTATCGAAAGTATGGGCAGAGGCCGTCCTTACCGCCTTCTGTGAAGTATGCCTCGGATGTTCCGGAAAATATCCAACCAGCCCTGGTGGGATACCTTTTGAGCAGCCGGGAGATCTATGGTGGAGCCATCGTTTCGACGATGATTGACTTGGCCCGGCGCGGGTTCATCAATCTGAGGGAAAATCAAGAAGAGAAGAAAAAACTGTTCGGAGGGACACGAACAGCAACGGACTATAAATGGGACTTAAACCGGGATTACTGGCGGGAACATCACACAGATCTGGAAGTTTATGAAGACGACCTTCTCAAGTTCATCTTTGACGATCTGGCCGCAGGGGGAGATTCCATAGCCCTCAAAGAGATCAAAAAACAGCAGACTCAATTCACGAAGTTCTTCCGGGAATGGAAGAAGGAGGTGAAAAAGCTGGGTGATAAGAGAGAGTGGTTCGATAAAGAGAGTAACCGAGGCATGTATTATTCTCTAGGCATCGGGATTGTTATGATTATTCTTTCTGGGGTGGCGGCTTATTTTATAGGGATCTGGGCGATCGTCCTGGGAGTCGCCTCCATTGCTGTTTTTGTTCTCAGCTTCATGATCCCACACCGGACCAAAGAGGGTGAAATGCTCGCCAGGCATTGGAAGGCGCTCAAGAGGTATTTGATCAAGTATCATTACCGGTCGATGGACAAGACCGCGCTGCTCGGCAGGATCGATGATTATTTAGTGTATGGTATTGTTTTAGGGCTGGGACAAAAAGTCTTCAAGGAGCTGGCCGCTTATATTCCTGCGGAGGATCATCAGCGTTATGTCCCATGGTATGTCTACCGTGGGACAGGGACAGGTTCGTTCACTCCTGACGCTTTTGCCTCGGCGTTCTCATCCATGGTTGCAACGACAACTTCCGCCATGAGTACAGCCTCAGGAACCGGAGGGGGTGCCTCGGGAGGGGGAGGAGGTGGTGCGAGCAGCGGTGGTGGTGGCGCCGGATAAGATCGTTTCCATGTATGAGTTTTTGAATGTTTTTTTCTTCGTTTTCCATACCGCTCTGATCCTTTTCATCCTTTTGGGTTGGCTGTGGACAAAGACCCGAAAGATCAACCTTGCGGTTGTGATTTTGACTGCTTTCTCCTGGTTTTTTCTCGGCATCTGGTATGGTTTCGGCTACTGTCCCAGCACGGACTGGCATTGGCAGGTGAGGATGAGATTGGGGTATTATGATATGCCATCCTCTTATCTGACATTCCTCATCCGCTCACTCTTTGGATGGAAGGTGGATAAAACGCTCGTGGACGTTTTTGCTGTTGTGTTTCTCCTTCTGGCGATATTTGTTTCTGTGGTCACAAATTATCGCGACTGGAAGAACCGCAGAGATCGATCCGGATGAGATTTGGAAGTATTATTGGCATCTCCGACCGAATCTACTCGGAACTTTTTTGTGGGAAAATACGTATATTCATTTGAAATATGGACTAAGTTTGTGTGAAAATCCATATATTCTTAAAGTGGATGGAGGTTTCATGAGAAAATTCACATCAATCCTTGCGGTTTTTGCCTTTATTTTTACACTGTCATCCGGTTTTGCCTTCTGTCTGGCTGATGATATCAGTGGTACCTGGGTGGGAGAGACAGAAATTCCTGATCAGGGAACAGATGAGCTCACTCTGATACTCGAGAAAGCTGGTGATGGCTACGCTGCGACCATCTCTGATTCTTTCGGGATGCTCATGGATGCTGAATGTGAAGACTTGGAATACGAAGATAACGTACTGACCTTTAATTTTTCAATTAATGATGAGTATTCCTCGATGATCGTCTACATTACTTTAAAGGTTGATGGGAACGCCATGACAGGACAGTGGGAGACCGGAGAAGGCGATACCGGCGCGATCAACATGGAGAAAAAGGAATAATCAGTCAAGCGAATTCATAAACACGCGGATTTTCCTTAGTGAGGAAAAACCGCTCTTTTTGACATCCCTTTTCCCCTCTGATATATATTTCTACATGAGCATTTTTGTTCAGAGGGGCATTCTATCTGTGCGATCGAGGGGGTATCTCTATGTTCAAGAGTGACATTGACCACACAGAGGAATTGCCATGGTGACAGACACAAAAAAGGCACAAAAGGCTAAGGATGAATGCGTCAAACTCCTCTTGTCCGGGAAACTCCCTCCTTGGAGATTAGAGGACGAACTTACCTCCTCGTATCAGATCGTTCCCCCCGGTAATTTCATGTTGGCAGCGCAGAGCCGACGAGAATTCATCGAAGAGATCACCGGCGAAAAATTTGCCCAGATCCGGATTTCTGAGAAGCCTTATAAAATTCGGTTTTTTTGTCCTAAAGATGCCCTGACTTTTGAGTTGGATGCCCGTGACGATCATGTCCAATGCCCATTGTGCCACAAAAAAATGGAGAACTTGGGTCAATTCGTTCCCCTCGTGGCCAGCTATGTGGGCGGTTGCGAAAGCTATTATTCCTACGCAGGACGCATCCGGGTGAGGGGCGATCTGGAGAAGGAATTCACGAATCTCCTGGTTTATGGGACTGGCCTCGGCCCGATCGGAGTCACACGTGGGTGTTTTTACATCAACAAGTTTGGTGGAGCCCGTGTCAAGGTGGATAAATTGGCCCGGGCTGTCCGCTGTCATGGGTTGATCTTTGACTCGGATGAGAAACGGAGGAAGGCTGAGCGTGTCATCGAAGGGAACTTGGACGGATTAAAAGATAAAATGAACGATTTGATGAAGGAGTTCAAAGGAATTGTGAGTTCTGTCGATTTCGATCGAGTTGATGCTGGAGAGGATTATATCCTGTATGTGGATTATGTGGCATCCTTCACAAATTTTCGTGGTCATGGGGATATCAGCCGGGCCGTTGGGTTCATTAAAAGAGAGGTCGAAGACCTCATGGATGCGTCAGGCATCGTTTATAAGCTGAGCGTGATCGCGCAAGGGCATGATGGAGATCTGAAACCCAGCCCTAGAAACAAAAGGGGGCGTTATGTTTCGGCGGAGCTAAGAGCGCCTATCGAAGAATTCGAGGTGTTCTTCAATGTCGATTCTCAGAAATTTCTCTCATTTGTGAACGTCGATGCGCTCGGTGCAAAAAAATTGGGCTGCCCCTTCTACTCGGGAATGGGTGGAGAGATCATTCCAGCCGTATACAAGGCCACTCAGGTCAATCCCCAGAGTCCTCTGGTCTCCTCGTTCCAGAACATTTATACCGGTGTTGAAAACGGGGAGGTTGTCTACAGAGTGGAGTTGACCAATGTGGAGGTGGGTGTGTTTTCCACAAGAGAAGGGATTATGTCACCCAGTGCCCGTGAGGCCCTGAGGATCATGGGAATTCAGACAGCGAGAGAGTTCTCTGCCTCGCTTGCAGCACAGGTTTTGGCCGGAGAGTTTAACCTCGCATTGGAGATCTCCAGGGAACGACTCTACAGTTCCTAGTTTGGAAAAAGAGGTGGTAATTATGGATCGATTAAAAAGTCTAAACAAGAGATTTCTGAAACTTAGCTTTAGGGTTTTAATTCTATTTTTAATCCTCTCTCTTAGCCTAGCGCAGCCTCTTCCTAAAGCAAAACCTGAGAAAGTTGGAATGTCCTCGGAGAGGCTTAATCGTGTAGAAGCTATTATCCAGGAAGCCATTGAGCGCAAGGATTTTCCAGGCGCCGTGCTCTTGGTTGGGAGGAAAGGCAAGATCGTGTTCCATCGATCCTTTGGCGAAAGCCAGTGGATTCCCGAATCTCGACCGATGAGCACATCGATGATCTTTGATCTGGCCTCGATCACAAAGCCTGTCGCGACTGCCACATCCATCATGATCCTCGTCGAGCAGGGAAAAATCCGCTTGTGGGATAAGGTCAAGGATTATATCCCTGAATTCAAACCTTATGTCAGCAATGTGGGTCAAACGCTTGAAGGAGAGAGTGAACCGGAGGACGTCCGTCTCTGGCATTTACTGACCCACACCTCGGGCTTACCTCCCTATACAGATGCGGAGGAGGTCGCGCAGAGATTCGGTGATCGAGTATCCACAGAAACGTTAGTGGATCACATAGCCCAACTCAAGAAGTCAGACCCTCCGGGTAAGGCCTTCCATTACAGTTGTCTCGGATTTATCAGCCTTGCCTACATCATCAACAAAGTCACGGGCCAGACAGTTGCCGAGTTTGCCTCAGAAAATATATTTGTGCCATTAAAAATGAGCCAAACCTTTTTTGTGCCCTCCCCAGAGTTCCATTACCTGTGTGTGCCCACAGAAGTCGAGGACGGCAAACCTCTGATCGGTATCGTTCATGATCCTTTGGCGCGATTGCAGGGTGGGATTTCTGGCAACGCGGGACTGTTTTCGACGGCGGGGGATTTGGCAATTTTTGCTCAGATGATACTGAACAAAGGCGAGCTCATGGGCAAGAGAATTCTTGGTCCGCTTGCAGTAGAGAGAATGACATCCGTGTATCCAGAGGTGGCTTTTGCTGGACGCGGCTTGGGATGGGATCTCGATTCCAGCTATTCAACCAACGGCGGGGATTTGTTCGGACCCGATTCCTTCGGACACACTGGCTACACCGGTACGTCCATCTGGATCGATCCTGAAACAGAAACCTTTGTGATATTCCTGACAAACCGGGTCCATCCCAGCGACGAAGGCTCAGTGGTATCCATGAGGAGCTGCGTCGCCAACATCGTCGCCAGCTCCATCATCGAATAAAAAGGGGACAGTTCTATTTTTTGGAATTTTGATTTGTAGGGTCCGTTCCCCGAACGGACCGTTTGGGAAACGGTCCCTACATCTCACAGAAAATAGAACCGTCCCTTTTTTGCTTTTGACAAGTTTGGATTCCTTTGGTATAAGCATTCTCTTAGTAAGAATATTTGCGCTTCTGAAACGGGCGTCAATTAGGATATTAATCTGAGGATCGATGTGAGGTCATGAGAGCTTTAAAAAAACACCACCTGTTTTTTATTATTTCGCTTGTTTTCTCGCTTGTTGTTCTATCCTTCGCATGTAAAAAAAAATCTCCAGAACCGGTGACGATTCACCTGCTCCTCTCGAATGATACACATGGGACATTCCTGCCTTACAATATCATGGTCGGTGAGACACAAAGACTTGTCGGGGGTATGGAGACAGTCAATCACTATCTGAGTGAGATCAGAAAATCACCTCGAGAAGTTATGTTGATGGATACGGGTGACGTCATGAGTGGGACTCTTGCGACACAACTGGAGTACAAGGGAGTAATCGGCGGTGCCATGATGGAGTTCATGAACCTGCTGGGTTATGACGTTTGGTGTTTTGGAAACCATGCTTTTGATAAGGGCCAGGAGAATGCCAAGGGCCTGGAAAGACTGGCCAATTTTCCCACTGTTCTGACGAATATCGTATACAAAGATAACGGCGGGCTTTTTACCGAAAAACCCTATGTGATCTTGGAAAAAGCAGGCCTAAAAATAGGCGTTATAGGTGTTATGGAAGAAAACTTCCTGATAGAAGTGGATAAAAGAAGGACCGTTGGCCTCGAAGTTTTGCCCATTGTATCCACGCTCAATTCCTATATTCCTGATTTGGATAAAAAGACGGATCTCATCATCGTCCTCGCTCAGGCCAAGTATGATACTGGGAAACAGATCGCAGAGGAAGTACCGGGTGTGGATGTGGTCTTGATCGCCGATGATTGGTTTGGATTTGAGGAGATCAATGACGTTTTGATTAAATCGTCTCTGGGAAACCTGAGAACGTTGGGATCGCTGGTCATCACTGTCCAAGATGACAGGATCATCAATTATAAAGAGGAGCTTGTGTGGCTCTGGGCGGATATCGATATGAATCCTTCACCGGAGATCAGCGCATTGATCGAAGAGATCCAGAGTTCGATCAAAGAGGAATACAATCGTGAGATCGGTGTCTGCGAGTTTGATAAGACACGTGAACCCCATCCTGTAGAAAGTGTCCTCGGAAATTGGATCACAGATGCCATGCGATGGAAAACCGGGGCCCAGGTCGCTTTCCAGAACAGCGGCGGGATCCGGGCAGATATCACATCAGGCCCGATAACGATAGCGGACATATACGAATTGTCTCCTTTCAACAATGTTCTTTTCGTTTTTGAATTGACGGGTCAGCAAATCAAAGAGGTCCTTGAGTGTGATATAGAGAGGGGATGGGACAGGCTCCAGGTCTCAGGAATCACGTATCGGCACTATAAGAAAGGTGCTATGCCAGAGGGAG
>Ga0307378_10001906_pt1 | contig 33038 bp, 45 predicted proteins | sample UN1MG_FD_202238 | JGI IMG/M metagenome (GOLD analysis project Ga0307378, IMG submission 202238) | Soil microbial communities from Risofladan, Vaasa, Finland - UN-1 | ecosystem: Environmental > Terrestrial > Soil > Coastal area > Acid sulfate soil | place: Finland: Risofladan, Vaasa | collected... | reverse complement strand
TAAATTCAGAGAAGCTTTTCCACCGAAATTTTTAGCCCTGCTATTTTGTGTGCAGCTGGTCATAAGAGCCAAGGACACAACAATCATCAAAATACTTAATACTTTTCTCATTTCTTTATTTTTTAATGTTCCCTACAAAAGTACAAAAAAAATCCCAGATAAAAAAATTACCCGGGACTTTTATTAATTATTATTCTTGATTCTCTTCCCAATCAATACCGGGACAGTAATCTCCATATGAAGCACCGAAGTACTCTCCAAAGATACCAAGGAATCCAAGTAAGGACCTCCAGAGGCCTCTTGCACCTCTCTTAGCCAAGTACCAGATATTTACCAGGAGCAGTTGCCATATAAGATGGTAAAACAGGATCTTGATGGGCCAGAAAAGTATCATGACAAGTGTGTAAGCTACTTTTACATACCACAAAGAAGTTCCTTTATCCTTCATATAATTAACCCAATGTTGCATTAAATAAATGATAAGATATATAACTCCGACAGCGGCAATACCCAGTCCAAGCCACATTGCTACATTCCAGTCCCAATGTTCAACTATCCAGAGAACTCCATGTCCAACAAAGTTAACCACAAAATAGGTTGCAACTAAACCGGCAAGGGTAATGATCACACCAATGGTCTTTTTAGTCCATTTGATTAAGGTTTTCCAGGAGGTGATGGTATTGCCAAGACGGTCAAAGAAATCATCGGTATTATCCCGAAATTTGGAAATTTTTTCCTCATACTGGACTTTTTGCTGTCTTTTGATTCGGTCCAGTTCAGCTTCCTGATTACAGAATTCCTCATATGCTTTTTGTTGTTCCTGAATCCAGATATTATATTCCGTAGTATATACCCTTCGATATGGGTTAGTGTCATGAGGATTAAGGATAGGGCTTTTTCCATAGTTCTTCTCCCACCACTGAATAACGAAATCATCGCTATCAAGATTTTTCCTATCATAATACTGATCATAAGTTCCAAATGCCTTGGCATATGATTTCTTAATGGACTTCTCGTGCAGGTGAATCTGGTAAACATCCAAGTCAGTAAGACTATCTGACCAGGAAGTTGCTGCTGGAACAATCATGTTTGACATGGCAAATTCCACTGTCCAGTCTTCAATGGATTTCATTACCCATACAAATGCTCTTATAGGCAATATGAGAGGACAAGTTAGAAGGCTAAAAACCAATAGCCAAAAATAAGGGCACAAATTGTGCATATTGTCCGGTGTTGGAGCCGAAGATCCGAGCACTGCTTTAATCAGCTTATAGTGCCAGGATTTTGTACTTAATGTTACTGCTGCTTTTTCTTGTGACATTTTCTTTATTTTAATTAATATTAATGATTACGAAATTTTATTCCGGTCTTGCGTGTGCTAAAAACAGAAAATAATGGCATCCGGTAAATCCACTTTCATAAGCTGCGACCTTCATCCCAATTGCATATTGAGCGGTTTCAGTTACTGTAACTGCACACACTCCACCGAAATCTTCCGAGGTATCTATGGAAATTTCAGTCCATTCTCCAGTAACTGGATCTTGTTTCATTAGTCTTAGGTCCATGTCCCTTACCATTTCAGTTTCTCCTTCGGCATATGCAATATAAGTCCAGCCTTTGGAAAGAGTTCTGTACACATATTTCCAGTCATTTCCGATTATAATGTCGAATTGCAAATGAACAATTTCTAGCTCTAACTCGTTTTCGGCTACCATTACATATTCAGAAGCTTGCAACATAATTCTTTGAATTGATGTTATTTCATTATAAGCATCATTTCCGTTCGTTTGAGCGAACACCCCAAATACCCCAGCAAACAGGATTGCGAAGGCCAATACTAATGATTTTTTCATGCGTCGTGTTTTAAAATGAATTTATTTGATATTACTTTAAATGATAATCTTCCTTGGTATTTTTCTGCTGGGTCCTTAGCTACAAAAACTACCCCTTCACGTGCAGTTTCATAAAGCTGGGATCTTCCATCAGCATACAAGATCAATTCTTGTACAGTTTCTGGTAGAGTAAAGTCGTCATCAATGATAGGAACCGATGTCAACCCCATCTCATCCAGGGCCACTATAAACTCCTCGTATGAAAAGAACCTATAAGATACGGGATCGAATATACGAAAAAATCTAACATCTTGTCCTTTTAGGTGATATTTATTTTTCTGGATTCCTTCCCCAACAAGTTCTCCTTGTAGAGTTAAGGAGGTTAAACCATGAGAAGCCATAAAAAGCCTCATCTTGTATTCCAGATTCAGTTTTCTGGCCACTGACCAGAATGAGTTAGTTTCATTTTCCTTGAGTTCAAGGTTTCTTGAAGCAACACCAAAGATCTCATTATTAATGAAATAGGTACCAGATGTACCGTCGAGTTTTTCAGTTGCAATCCAGGTGTATTTTTTATACTCCGGAAAGATTTCTGTGAGATTTTGAATCCTTTCTTCGTCGGTCTTAATAGAGTGAGAAGGAAATCTTCCAAGGGCGGTTCCGCCAAGACATGCTGGAATGGGTTCTTCATATTTAGTAACACCAAGGATTTCTGTAACGTCCATTCCAAGTAAATGACCTGTAGAAACGTTATTCTCAAAATTCCTCTTAATTGGATCTTCCATCCTGTCAGAAACGATAGTTGTTGGGAAAGCAATTCCCTGGGATACTTGACCTTTGAGTTTAATTGTACGGATCCTGAATTTATTCTTTCTTAAGAATTCAAACTCCGGACGTTCTGGCATCAGTGAATCAATTTCGCAATAAACCACCAAATCGCCGGCTTTAAACTCGCCTTTCTTAACTACGACCTGCCAGCCTTTGATTTCAGCTCTTTCCAAGAAATCTGCTCCTTCAATAGGATGAAGTGCAGCAATTTTTTGTATGGTTGCTAATTTACGTTCCATTATAATGCTTCTGCTAATTTAATTGCTAATCCCCATCCAAATTTGGTGGGCTCAAAACGAGCGATTGGAGAATCCCCAGTTGTAAAAAAGTGGGGATCCATCCTTCGCTTTAACAATCCGGTGTTGAAAAACTTAGGGTACATCAGTATCTTGTTGCCCTCGTAGTTTTTGACTCCTGGATAATTTACTAAAAAAATGGGATAATCATTCACGATGATCTCTTTCTTAACTTCGAAATTTGTCGGATCTGGGGTGGAGGAATTCTCCACTGGCACATATACTGGTTTTCCAGGTGGCGTGCAATCTCTACTATCCGAACTCATTCCATATACTCCCATTACTAAAATCTGTATAATTTATAAACTGAGTTTTCACACGGAACACACATCTTTATGTGTTGTTCATTATGAAGTTTATCTCCAGATTGTTTTACATACTCAACAGAACTTGACTCCCAATGACAATATATTGTCCAGTCATTACCATAACCTTTAACAGCCACCCAACGAAGGTTTCCGCCATCTCTGGTCATGAAAAGTCCTTCTGGGGAGTTTGGTTGAACTCCTGTTGCAAACACCTCACCGGGCGTCAGTTTGTCAAATTCTTCTTTTGCTAACATGATTCAAATGTAATCAAATTTTCTGTGATACAAAAACTTCTGCTGTTAAGGATTCGTTAAAAATTAAGAGTAAATTAATTTCTTAATATATTCAATACAGTGTCCTCTTTGCTTCCACTTAAATCTATTCATTAGAGCATCTCGAAGCATTTGGTCCTTAAATTTTCCTATCTCAGGGCCTTCATCAAGATTTCCAATTTGTTTTATGAGGTCCCCATCAGCTTTAATATCATCCCAGTTCATAGGAATTGCTTGGAGTCTCATATTTAAAACCACTTCGGCAACTTCTTCTGGAAGAATAACTGCTTCCATTACATCGGGGGCAATATTAAAAACCTTAAATAGGTGAAATTTCAATTCTTCCTCATCGGGAAGCAGAGTAATAAAAGTAAAGATGTTATCAAGTATCCTTACATTTTTTACTAACAAATTGTCTCCTTTTAATCTCTTCCTTAAGAATTCAAACGGGCATACTTCACCAAGCAGCCCAAGAACATAAAAGAATGAAATTGGATCTAAATGTTCAAGGCCGGGTTTGTAGTGCTGCATTTTTTTACCAAAAAGGGCTACATCCACATCTGTTTCAACTAAAAGGTCAAAAGCCAGTTGAGTATCCCCATCCTTATCAATAATTTTTGTGAGTTCACCAAAAATACGTTCTCCTGAAATATCCATGATTTCCTCTGCATGATTTTGCATAAGAATCATAGTATCATCTTCAATGGTATATCCGAAACGAGCTGCAAATTGAATTCCCCGAAGAATACGTAAAGGATCCTCAGCAAAAACATTTTCATCTGTAGCTTTTATCACGCCTCTTCCAATATCATAAAGACCATCGAAAGGATCAATCAAATCATTAGTTGCAACATTTACAGCTATTGAGTTAATTGTGAAATCTCTTCGATTCAGATCATCCTCTAGACAAACACCCTCAGTATGGACTTCAAATCCCAGATGTCCTTCTCCTACTTTGGTATCAACACGAGGAACTGCGATATCATAGGGATCCCCTTCATATCCAGTAGGCTTGAATTTAATGACTGCGAATGATTCTCCATAGATGCCAACTTCCCCGAAAAAGGATAGTATAACTTTGATCTCGTCCATGTTAGGGCCCTCGACAATCATATCTATGTCTTTGATGGGTTCATCACGGTAGGCATCACGTACGGTCCCCCCAACAACGAATACTTCACCCCTCTGTAGTAAGGCTTGCATCCAAACTTCTTCTCGGAGGTCTGCTAATATTTTCTCTAACATTTCTGGTATCATGACCGCAATATACAAAAAAAATCCCAAGTAAAAAAATACTAAGGACTTTTTTTTCAATTTTTTATTAATTAATCCATATTCTTAATGGTGGCTTCGACCACAGATGAAATACTTTTGCAGACAAAAGCCATTGTAAATATATCATCATCTAATGGAAAAACATTATTTTGGTGAAATACTTCTTCTACAAATTCTTCTTCATCGCTTTGGACCTGTAATACTGTGGAGATTTCATAATCATAATTTCCATGAGCTGATTCATTCTTTAGAATCTTACAACGGATTTTTCTATATTTAGTAATATTGAGGAATTTTATTTCTGGGAGATCAAAAGTTATGATAAATTCCTCCCCTTGGGGATTCCAAAAAAGTATGCCATCGTCGTAGAACCAATCATACCATGCAAATTTCTGCTTGACGTCCGCTTTTGAAATTGCTCCATGTACAAATTGGACAGCAGCTTTCTCCAAGACAGATCCTTCATTCAAACCCTCTATCATATTCTGAAGAACCGGTGCAAAATAATCTTTTCCGTTTAATGCTTTGCTGAATACTCTGGCATTTCTATTACCAATGGCCAGCGAGTCTTTTGGCTCTAATCCTCTTTCGAAATTTACAGTTTGGGCTCTCATGCATTATTTATTCGAACTCCAAATGTACTTTAATTCCCTTCCTGAACGGGAATCCTTTTAAAGAAGTAGTAAATATTCCCATGGCATGTCCTTGTTGGTTAACTAAATCAAATACTGCATCCCAAAATTTAAAATCTGGTCCTTGATTAAATTCGGAGGTTTCCACCATTTTTTTTATCCTCTGTCGGGTTTTTTTATTCTTACATAGGATGGTAGCTTTTAAATAAGTGTCGGACCACCCCGGGCCAAATTTAGAATGCTGGAAATCATCTTCACAATAAAAGTCTATTTCTCCATTATCAGAAAATTTCAATAGATATTCTTCAAATGTTTCTTCTAAAAGCTGCTGCATTGTAGGAGGTCTTCCGATTCCCATTTGTCTCTTGGGATCTTTCCCTCTTTCAAAATCATTCGTATAAGACATGATTTAAATTTTTTAGTAATTTACCATCTTTTGCAAAAGCATCTATCTCAAAGGGTCTTTCATCATATGGGACTTCTTTTAAATAGACGTCCTCCCCTTTATAAATAACAAAATTAATGTATGCTACCAAATCCCCTGATGTATATTGTTGAATATGAATAAACTCATGGGATAGAATATTCTTTAATTCTGAAAAGCTTATCCCATCCCTCTTGATCATCAATAAAAACTGATTTTTCTTAAAAGGCAACTGCTGAATAAAAGCAGAAAATTCAATATCTTTGTCCTCGACATGTTCAGGAATATAGACAATTATAAGATTGAGGGTATCCAGACCTAATAGATTTGCTAAATACAAACAAATAGTATCCGCTCTATAATCCGTATTATTTTGAACACTATAGCTTGGCGGAAAATTCCAAGGGGCAAAATAAGTTGTGGCTTGCTTTTCAATTACCCTATTTCTGATTGCAATAATTGTCATAACAGCTACAGCTGCTACTAAGACCCACATTAAAATTAAAAGAGCTTTTTTCATTTTTATTTTATTTATTCAAAAATGGATTTTCAGTAGCTTCACAAAAATGCTTCCACTCTGGATTCGAAGCTTCTGGTCCATTCCATCGATAGGACACTTCATCTACGGTTCCCTCGTATTCTGGATACCATTCAAAGAATTTGCAAGAAGCAGGATCCAGAAGTTCTCTTTGAACAATCTCCGAAGCAATCTGTTCAGATGCATTGGTCACTGAAGTTCCTTCTCCAAGATTTTCAAATCCGACCCAGGTTGTTATACCGACATTTTTAATATGCACCCTACATTTTGAGGGATGCACCCCATATCCTTGGTAATTATGAATGTATAATTTCATGATCTTTACAATTAGTTTTTTCTATTAATGCATCTTGATCTTCTTGACTACTTATTCCATCCCAATGTCCTTTAGTACAATAAAACTCCGGATAAGGCTGATCAAAGCTAGGTCCTTCGTGCCAGAACCATCTGCAATTATTACAGGATTTCATTTATCAATTTTATAACTTCTTCACGACTGTAATTTGTATTAAATCTAAGAACTTTTCCGTTATAGAGTTTTACATATCCATCTTCCTTTCCATGACCACAACAAGCATATTCAACTCCTGGCAGATTTGCAATACAATGATCATGACGATCTTTCGTAGCTGGGGTTCCGCATCTTGTACAAGGTCTCTCTTCTTTTTTAATTTTGGAACCATCCGTATATCTCCAGTCCGAATAAACCCCCTTTGAATCTTGTAAAGCATAAACTTTATGCCCCCTATGAAATGTTGATACTCCCATATTTAAAATTTTGTTGTCCATTTAGGATCTGGTAAATAATTGTTTCGTTCGCATTCTAAGAGATAATAATAGATTTCTTTCCATTCCTCTTCAGGTTCAAATCCAGCTTTATCCTCAATCATAACATTGAAATAAAACTTCTGATCATAACATCCAAAGTTTCCTTTTGATGAGTCTATTTCTGGATTCTCATTAATATACTTAAAATTTATGTCGAGGTGTTTAAATACTCCCTTGTAATATTGTATTTCGGCCGGGTAGGATGATGTGCTCATTATAAGAACAATATCCTCCCTCTTTGAAAGAAGCTGTAAGGTTTCTTTAGCCCATGGATAGAAAGTTGCATGAAATTGATTCTTTCTGTAATTCGGATAAAGAACAGTTCCGTGAATATCAATCGCCCAATAGGTTTCAAACCATTGTTTCTCAAATGAATGATCAAACATTTTTTCAATCCACTTCTTCATCTTTATCTTTCTGTATATGAAAAACACAACCAAAATTTCCTTCAGTTTCAACATACTCTACATAGCCCCCATCCCATCCATAATGGACTTCTATATCAATACCATCTCCTATTTCTTTACATGTTCCGCTATTGATTGCACCATCATATGTCCAATCAGTTGTCTGATTCCAAAATTTGCAGGAACTGCATCTATTTCTGTCATCCATCATTTTATCCTCCCATTTCTCCTGTATCTCTCCAATCCGGTAGTTCCCCCCAGGATTCAGGGTCCATATCTCCTTTTGGTGGAGGAAGTGGTTCCCACCCAGAAGGAGCTTTAACTCCATCTTCCTTTCGTGCCTCTTCCAGCATTTCTTTTGGGAGCCATAGATCAAAATCATATAAAGGATTAATAGGTATCTGAAAGCATTTATTAGCTACTTGAATATGATTTTCCAGAAGACCATGTTTATTCGTGTCAATATCCTGAACTGCCCATTTTTTAAATATAGCATTAATATCATAGCTTGCTTCATCATCCAGTATACAAATACCTTTAATCATTTTTCGGTTTTGCATTACCCATTCCAGGATTTCAAATCCTCGAGAACCATAATCCTTGTGGACCCGTATGGTTTTATCAATTACTTCACCTTTGAATCCCCAATCATCAAGAATTTTTTGTAGCTCTTCAATAGTTCTTCCAGTTCTCCAAGAAGAACAAACAACTACTTTCGCTTCATTTTCTTCAATAATTTTATTTAGATTTTCAATAGCTTCTTCTTCATGAGGCCATTTATCCATCCCAATATTAGGGAATCCGAGCTCTTTTGTAAGAGTTGCCCTGGCAAGATCAATCTGATCCCATAAATGAGGATTCATGTTTTCTTGGTGTCCTTGATAAACCCATTTCATATCGAAATCATCTTCTGTCCATTCGATGCCATAGTGATCAGCAAATTTCTTCCAGAAGGATCTCATTGAATTGATAACCCCATCGAAATCTAAGAACAATATGTTGGATTTTTCTTCCACTATAGATCCTCTAGTTTCTTTAGTTCTTCAGCCTTACGGGTGAATTTTGTTTCCATTAAGACGGTATGAGTCTTAAGAAGCATCATAAATGCAAATATTCCTGGGATCAGAAAAATGACATAAAGATTTTCTGGGAAAACATTATTTCCTTGAAATACTGAATTAAAGTATAGAGCTCCGACTACACCAAAGCATATCAATTCATACTTCAAGAATTTTTTCCAATCGATTTTTTTCAAAAATTTTTTCATGGCTTTTATGTTAATGAATTATAATTTTATTTTTGTGTTAATCCAAAGTATATTTCTATTAGTCCACAAATCTTTGTGGCTGGTTTCCAACAAATATCCCGGCTGGAATACAAACTTCCATAGTTTGATACTTATTCCGATATTCAAACGATTTTTGGCTAGCTCATCCACATCAGTCAAAAATATTTCATCTTGAATAAATGGATTAAAATTTTTCCAAAAGCTGGTTTGATAACCAGGTCTTATTCTTAATCGAAATTTATTTTCGTAATCTTCATATTTTACAATATATTCCAATCTGGTTCTAAACTTAAATCCAGAATTGTTGTATATAACATCCGCATGAGGAGCTAACACTCTAGTTATAATATCATTTTTGTTTTCATAAATATCCCTATAAAAAAGCCCAACTCTGAATTTATCATTAATTAAATAAAGAAATCCTAGCTCATGATGAAAATATCGGATATTTCCAGCATCTAAATTATAGCGATCTTCTCCCTCAGCCTCAATTCTCCATTTATCATTTAATTTCACTCCTACCTTGAGAGTGGCCCAGATTTCATAATCTTGGGCTTTGACCTCTGATGCTATAAGCATAAAAGCCAGAAGAAATAAGTATTTAAAAATCCTCATATGTTTTAATTTCAATTCCTTTTTTCTCTGCAGTCTTCATCTTACTTGATGTAGAAGAAAGATCATCCGTGATAAGATATTTTGCATTTTTCAAATCAACCTCGAATAAGTTTGGAAACTTAGAAAGGAATTCTGCTTTTGTTGCGTATCCTGCTCCCTTGGGCGAACCGGTCATACATACTCCGTATGAACCGGCCGTTTTAACCTCCTCTTTCGGGCGATCGATGAGGATCCCAAGTCCTTCAAGTCCTACTACCACCTCTTTAATGTAATCACTTACCTCAGGAGAACGAAGTTTTTCAACCAATGCTCTTTCAAGGTGAGCATAGTCATAATCTAAACCTGCGTGCTCGCGGGCGAGCTGAGTGGAAAGTTTTCTACCTACGTTGTCGTATCCAAGCATTTGGATTACCTGTTCGTAAGTAAGGGACCTTATATTTTTGAAAGCTTGAACAAAGATCTCATGTGAACGAGATCCATATTCAATACCATACTGATCAATGTTTCCGGAGATTGTTTCTCCTTCAGTACGAACCCATTTTAAAAGTTCATACATATTTGGGAAATCTTTTGAAAAAGGCTCGATAGTCTTTTCTCCAACCCTTTTAATATCCAGAGTTTTTAAAGCTCCTGTAAGTTGCTTTGCAATTCGGCCAGTACATTCTTCATTTGGACATAAAAGGTGAACCATATCATATCCCAATTTAGATTTACAATGAGGACATTCATTTGGAAGAACCATTGTTTCTAAAGATGGGGTAATAATTTTTTGAATTTCGGGAATAATGTCTCCAGCTTTTGCAATAGAAACAGAAGCTCCTGGCCCCAAGCTATTATTATAGACATAGCTCGCATTATATCCGGAAGCTCTTTTGACAGTTGATCCATCCAGAAATACGGGTTTCAAAAGTAAAGTAGGAATCATTTCTCCTCTTTTGGAGATATTCCATTCAATTCCTTCTACCTCCGTGATTGTTTCAATTGGTACGAACTTAACGGCTAATGCCCATTCAGGATCATGATCATTTTCTCCAAGTTCCTCTCTTACAGAAACGGGAAAGGAGATAACCACGCCATCTAATTGATATTTGATGGTTTTCCTGAGCTCTTCATGCTGCTTGATTATATCAACATAATTTTCAAAGGTCATTTCAGTATCCCAATCTTCGAAGAAAGTGTTATGCCTGAAATGGCTCTTATGAACATGAACGCCATTTAACAGAAAATGAAGAGGTATGATTTTAAGTTCTGAAACTTTTAATTTATCATAATCATCTTTACCAATCACTCCAGCAACGTAATTTCTGGCGTTGGCAAATTTTCCCTCTTCCCGGGTTCCTTTATATTTTTTATCGAAGATGTTAATATCAATTACCACCTCTGCGCGAATCTCTATAATATCATCCTCTGAAACTTCCAGATCAGCTAATCCCAGGTTATGGGGGAGATGTGGTATAAATCGTTTGGTAATATCTTTACCAGTGGTTCCTTCACCGCGGGTAAGTATATTAGATAAAGTCCTCCCCCTGTAGATAATATTGATGGCATTTCCATCAAACTTTGGGGAAGCTTCCAGTACGGCCATTTTACCGACGATCTCGGCCTGCTTATTAAACCACTTCAGGAATAAATCCTCTGCATAATCGGTTGATCCATCTTCCCTGGCCTCAGTTTGGATTTTTCCCAAGGAAAGCATTCTGGATGGGTGATTAAAATCAAAATCTTTTCTTTTTGATCCGACCTGTTCAATAACCTTTGAACCCAAATTTCTTAAATGCTGCTCTAGAACATCAAATTCCGAATCTGACATAATAGGATCGCCCTCGTAATAAGCAACCTTTGCTTTGAGGTATCTTTCTTCTGATAAGTGGTCTTTTTCCATTATTGGTGTTTTGTTAACATGCAAATATACAAAAAAATACCCAAAATAAAAAATTTAGTCGTTAAAAAATCGTCAAAAAAGGTGAAATTATACTGGAAAATTTATAGCTAATTTATGCTCTTTCATTAGAGTACAAGTGCTATTTTCCATGATTTCGAAATCAATGATAGGGCTACCATTGGCCACCTCAAGCTCTACCTCAATTAGGATCCTTCCCATGATGACATCGGTGATATAGACTGTATATTCCTTATTCTTTGAAATAAATTCAATTTCCCTATCAAGAAGTAATTGCTTATTTTCCCCAGGAGTCGAATAAAATATCTTTACAAGTGTTCTGAATTTAGAATCCGAATAGAAACGAAAAAGAAGAGGAAAATTGATGAAATATCTGTGTTTTTTCTCGACTATTATGCTAAAGGATGCTTGTTTTTTATCTCCATCGACTGTATATACAGGCGACAGGATTTTAAATCTGCAGGGGTTCTTAACCCTTTGATCGAATGGTTTTCGAATAAGAGAAATTATAAGAAGTACGCATAGAGTAATTAAAGCGCCTAATAATAAACTTTGTATCATTCATCCCTTTTAATTTTTATTCAGTCTGATTTTTGTTCAAGGAGAGTGTATAATATGTTCTTTAATTTATCTATCTCGTCCTGATGATCCTTAATCACTCCTATTAGGGCCTTGACGCTTAGGTTATCTACGATAAAATCATCGGCTTGAATAGCTCCATTGACCTCCATTCTATATATTTCAGGATTTTTGCCAATACCTACCCTTCCTTTGTGATCCACAAGTAATTTATACTCAGAATAATCACCGCTAGTTATACCTAAAATAGGCCTGTTTGTAAGGGATGAATTTACACTATTTCGGCCATCAAAAATTATAAGAGGAATATCTGATTGTTTTCCATTACCTGCACGTCCAAGGAAATAAAGTCCTGCATCATTTTCATCGGATCCCATTCCTATTATTTCTGGGATGAATCCTTGTTCAGTTCCATTACCCATTGAAAATCCATAGGATCCATCTCCGACATGGAAAGCTGTCATTAGAGTATTAACTGGGACAGCAACATCAAATTTATAATTATGCATAGGTGGACGTGAAATGCCTATACGTCCATTTTCATAATAAATATTGGTCGACTTAATTTTTCCATCTACAACGACTTCAAAATCTGGTATTTCCATAATAGAGGGAAAGTTGACCCAAGCTACTTTCCCGCTTGAATCAATAGATAATATATTTTCCGGAAATATATCTTCTAAAAAAGGAGGAATAATTTCAGTAAAAGAGGAGCTATCATTGATTGAATGAAAAAGGAGGTTATTTTGATTCTTCTTGGTCATCTGGTTTGTCCGTTTTAGCCGGTGGATTTTCCTTCTTGAATTTAGCCCATTTTTCATAGGTATTTCTAAGAACTGAACAAGCCTCGTATCTCTCAGCGTTTCTAAAGAAAGCTATAATTTTTTCAATGAAATCTTCTACCTGGTCATCATTCAGAATCAGGATGGTATTTTTATCGGCAAGAATAGTAAAAATATCTCCGTCTTGATATTTAAATTTCAAAAAATCATGAACTCTCTGAGCAAATTCCATCAGATTATCATCTGCAAAGAATTCTTGATTTTGTTTGGCAATATCAAACTTAAATATGATTCTCTTATCCTCAGAAATTCCAATTTGATCAAGATTTATACCATGTCTAGGATCGTATCCGGCTTCATTTCTAATTTTTTCTCTTTCCTCCATGAGTTCTTCTGCTATGTCATTGAAGAATTTTAACATTTCAATCCTGAAGTCATCATATCCAGAGAATATCATAGCATCCGTAAGTTTCCATTCTGGATTAATCTCAGTATCGTGTAAGAATAGAACAGGAGAATAACATAATTGTTCTAAAATATCTGTTCCAATTTTATTAAATTCATCAGCACGCTTCTCAGGAGGAGTATTTTCCCCCCAAACACACCAACAATTAGGAATCTCATATAATCTAAAAGTCCTAGTTTTTTCAAAGTCAGGAAAAATTTTCAATAATTCTTCATCCGTAAAGGTGTGTTCTTTAGGTCTGTGTTCTTCGGTGAGTCCGTTTGCATATAATAATACTGCCATAGCTTATTTCTCAAATCTTTTTCTTGCTTTATCTGTTATAAATACCCAATCTGCTTTACCTATATAATCATCCAATGTCCTAGCTCCGGAATAAGACATATTCGATTTTAAATAATCCTTAAAATTCTCAGTCCATTGTTGTAAAGTGTATTCCACTTTTTGATACTTTGTTATTCCTTCTGCAGTAACCAATTTAGATTTGCCCCAACTTCGTTGAACTGCTTTAGTGGACATACCCCTGTACTTTTTATATATCGGGAATCCATACTTCCACATTTTTCGAGCTAGATCATAATTTCTGATTCTAATTCTACCAAACGGAGTTTTCCAATAATTAAAGCCTGCACTTTCCATTGCCTTATTAAAAATAGATCCCATCATTACATAATCTGCCCCTAAAGCAAGGGCTTTAATAATATCAGAATGATCCCTGACTCCCCCGTCAGCTACAATTTTTGCTGATAAATTGCAATCTTCTTTAATAGCTCTGCATTCAGATATGAGGGATCCCATGGGATAATTTATAGCAACGTTTGCAGCAGTAGTACAGCCGGCACCGGTTCCTATTGAGCACCTAACATAATCAGCACCTGCCATTGCTAAATTCTTATAAGTCAATGGATGAGCTACATTTCCTATCATTAACCTAATTGTAGGAAATTTTCGTTTTATATCCTTAACAACTTGAACCAATTTTGCCATATGGCCATTTGCAATATCAATCAATACTGCTGGATATGTATAAAATCCGTCTGGATTTTTCAAATCATTATATAATTGGGATTCCACTTCTGCAAGTCCAAAGGCCTGAAAATATCCCTGATGAGAAATATAAGAAGAAGACCTTTGGCCTCTTGGCATGCAGGGAATAATACCTTCCTGCAGATATCTCCCGAAATTTTCGGAACAAACAACAGTATCCATTGGAGATGCCATTAAGGGCAAACTTGCTAAAGCTCCAGGAACAGAAGTTTTACATTCGGATCGACTGACAATTTCACTCATTATTGATGGGATAATGGATATATCATCCAAATCAAATTTTCTTTCTTGTTCTCTCATAATCTTTATACAAAAAGAAAGCTCCTAAGATTTAGGAGCTTTCATGAATTATTTATCTAATTCTTCAGCATCTTCCCGATCATCTACCTCTTCCGGTGGCTCCTTAGCTGGAGATTCGGGTCTCGGAGTTAATTCGATTACTTCCTTATTTTCAGGGCCTTCTGGGGTTTCTGGGGTTACCGGTTTTAATACTGGTTCTTCCATACCCGGTTCAGGAGATGGTGCTGGTGCTACAGCTGGCTCTGGTGCTGGAGCTTCTATTGGTTGAGGTTTAGGTTGAGCGTATACCTGAGATGCAGGTCTTGGCTGGAACTTAGGTCTTCTGAGATAAGTTGCAATATCCTCCTCTGGAATAACTTCTCCAATGTTCTGAACTCTTTGATCCGGAATTCTAAATGGAGTTTTCTCTCTAAGTGTTTGAGCATATACAGTTCCATCATCATCGATTCTAGTAATCTTGATACCGATGTTTTTATCATTTCTATTAAGATAATTTCTGATATCACCAACTTGTAGTTCATCAGTTGGTTCTGGTCCGAGTCTATCTTTATCAACACCAGTCTTTTTAGCTTGTTCGCCTTTATCCTTAACAACTACGATTGGTTTATTAGTTTCCTCATCTTTTTTAAGAACGATTTCTTTAGATCTTTTGGAAACAGATCTCCATGCATCCTTATCCATATCAAAGAAAGTAGCTACCATATCAGATGAAGGCCTTATTCCTTTTGGATGATCTTCCGCTGGGATGTATTTCATCATAGTAGTACCTTTAGCAGGTCGAACTTTGCCATCAAGTTTTATGAATTCAAAATTCACAATCTTTTTTCTAAGAAGTTTTCTTAACTCGGGAACTGAAATAGGCTCCCCCCATAAAAACTTCTCAAGAAGAAGTTCTTTATAGAGATATTCCACAATTTCTTTATCCTCTATAGATTCGCATATACGGGATCCAAAAAGCTCTTCTGTTAAAATGCCTTTAATCGTTAGTTCAGTCATATATTTATATATCCCATTATGGCATTATAGGTTTGATCCCATTTTTTTCTTCAATACTTTCCCATATTGACCATAATGACGATTCTACCGCTGTTTCGACTCTGGCCCATAATTTTGGCTTTGTTTGCGCTGGATACACCCATTTGATTAAATATTCATAACTCTCTCCTTGAGAGACAAATACAAATTCTGTTTTTCTACCCCCGCCGCCTTTGAAATGACCAATATTAATAAAATTCCCGGGCGGATTCGGATTATTAACATCTTTCTTGACACTTTTTTTAAGCATAAAAAGATATGGAAATCTGCCTCCGGAAAAATAAAGGGTCCCAGCTGGAATACGGTCAAGAATTGTGTCTCTAATTTCTCTATCAGTTAATCCTCTTTCGAATTTATTCATACAATTATCTTAAAGTAAAAGGCAAATGTACTAAAAATTTCTTATACTCTTACATATTTTCATAAAAAAAGCCCCTACTGGAGCTTTTTCCTTTATCCATTTCGTAGTTTAACCGCATTTGGAAAAGCCACATTCGGGATTAACACACTTGACACACCCATCTTGCGTGATGAGTTTATCGCCACATATAGGGCAGGCTTCTCCATCTATTTCCTCGGGAATATACCTGGATAAATATCTTCTAACTACAGAAGAGAAAGAGGTTATGTTTTCATCAATTTTCTTAATGACATTAATAACGTGTTTGGCCCCTGCACCGTGTCTTAAAAGCATAGAAGCTGTCAATGTTAATGTTCTTTCTTCCACTGATTCTGCAGCCAGTTGAATATCTTCTATTTCAAATTCACCATTTACAAATTTATATTGGCCCTTTTTGACTTTGATGATCTTTCCTTTAGTATTTTTGTTCATTGGAGGATTTTCAAAAGCAAATACCTCATAAGGTTTGCCTTCATATAATCCTATAATTACCGCAAATTCCTTTCCTTTAGCTTTTGCAACATAATAATCCGCTTCTAGAGTTTTGGGTCTCTTTGGAGCGTTAGTTTCTTTAAATTCTGTATTTGCCTCTTTTCTAGATAAAAGAACACCGGAACGAGAACCCTCTCTATAAATTGTAAGTCCTTTACAACCAACTTTCCATCCTTCAAAATAAATATCATTCACTTCAGAGACTGTAATTTTTTCAGGAAGATTGTGAGTTACAGATATTGAATGATCTACCCATTTTTGAATAGCTCCTTGCATACGGACCTTTTCCATGTAATCAATATCATGAGATTCAGATCCTGCCCATGGGGAAATTTCCACTAATTCATCCAGAGCTTCCTCCGAAAGATTTTTTAGATATGCATGAGTTTTCTCATATGTGAGTTCTGAAAGACTTTCCTTTAATTCCATAACAAGACCCAAAGGCTCCTGAGTATGAACCCAACTAATGAAAGGGGGATGAATTACATTATATTCTTCCCAACTATCTCCACTTTCATCAACAAAATCAACTTTTACGTTATTCTCCCCAGGGTTAACTTTTCTTCTTCTGCGATAATAAACTTTAAACACGGGTTCGATTCCCGATGTTGTCTGAGCTAAAATAGCTAGTGAACCAGTAGGGGCAATAGATAAGGTAGCTATATTTCTTCTTCCGGAATCTAAATAAGACTTATACTCCTTGTTGTCAAAATTTTCACTAATAATTCTACGAATAAATGGATTAGGAGCTTCTTTGTCCGCGTCCCATATCGGAAAATGTCCTCTTTCCTTAGCAAGATTAACTGTTTCTCGATATGAATTTATAGCAATACATTTTTGAATATCTCCAACTAACTTAGTAGCTTCCGGAGTTCCAAATTTAATTCCTAAAGCGGCAAGAGCATCTCCTACACCTAACATTCCAACTCCAGTTCTTCTACCATTCTTTAAAACAACAAGAACTTTTTTCCAAGTCATTAATTCCACTCTCTTTATCTCAGGATCTTCGGGATCTGCTTTAATTTTTTTGATAATTCTATTAATTTTTTCTTCCTCTAACTCTACAATATCATCCATGAATCTCTGAGCAAGTCTTGCATGTCTGGCTAACTTTGTCCAGTTCAATTGAGCCTCCTTAGTAAATGGATCCTCTATTAACGGGAAAATATTTATTGAACCTAAACGACAAGAATCATACGGACTTAACGGGACCTCACCACAAGGATTTGTTCCAAGTGTTGTAAATCCTTGATCAGCATACATATCTGCTGGGGATTCCTTGATAACATTGTCCCAAAAAAGAACCCCCGGCTCAGCATTTTTATGGGCTTGCTTAACTATTGTATTCCAAATCTCTTTTGCTTTGACTCTACGGACATGGGTTCCATCTTCTAATATATGAATGGAATTATAGGGAATTTGCTCTCTGATTTCCGGTTGTTTCTTTTGAATTGGCCATGCTAAATAGAAATCTTCATTTCTTTCTACAGCTTCCATAAATTCATCAGTGACCTTAACTGAAACATTTGCTCCAGTTATTTTAGTTAGATCATCTTTTTTCATTATAAAATCTACAATATCTGGATGGCTCACATGCATGGTGATCATAAGAGCACCACGTCTTCCATCTTGAGCTACCTCTCTTGTTCCTTCAGAAAAACGATTCATAAAAGAAACAGCTCCCGTCGATGACTTAGCTGCATTATTTACTATAGAGGTTTCTGGTCTTAGATGTTCCAATGTTATACCGACCCCACCACGACGCTTCATAAGTTGGACCATGGCTTCCTCAGTATTAAAAATTCCTCCATATGAATCAGCTCCATTATCAATGAAGAAACAATTTCCAAGCGATGACACCTGTTCATCATTTCCGAGTCCGAATAAAATTGATCCTCCGAAAATAAAATTTTGAAATCCTTTTATGGCATTATAGATCTTTGTATGGGAGAGGGGATTTGGATATTTTAATTCCGCTCTTTCAATTTCTTTAGCAATTCTTCTTAGTGTATCATCTGGTGTAAGTTCTAGGTAGTCTCCTTTTTTGGTTTTGAGTGCGTATTTATTGATCCACACATTTGTGGCGAGAATATCGCCCTTGAAATAGATAAGGCCCTCTTCTCTGATCTGGGCCTCAGAATATATTTCTCCCATACTTATTTTACATTATTTTATTTATGATTTGAGTATTTATCCCCCTTTAACGAACTTTAATCTGAGGTTTTCTTGTAAATTTTTAGTCCTTCCCAAGTTAAAATTAACGAGTCTTAACGAAGGGCATCGGCAACGTTTTTAGATCTGCTATCTAATATGTGTTTCAATTCGTTAACCTCTATTTCTGCTTTCTTTGCTATCTTCTGAGCGTCCTTTCTTTGACCATAATAATCTGTCAAAATCTCTGGTAAAAGTGGTTCTTCAGAAGCATCAAAAACTGCACCGCTAGAACACTTGATTTCATGATCTTTTGGCTGATAATTTTTATCTTTTACAATAAAATTTTCCATTGAAATCTTAAACTGCCTCATGATAGAAGGATATAGAGAAGCGTAGTCAAATGAAGCTACCCATCCATACATATCGGGGATTGGTTTAAATACAAATGCACCTTCATAATCCTCACGAGTTCTATCAAAATGGCCTTTTGGAAATACTAATCTCTTTCTATAAGCATATCTTGTTGTAGTAGCTTCCAACATAGAAATTGGAGAAAAGGCATTCATTGCCTCAACTCTATTAATATTGGCTAATCCCAGGAAGATTCCCAGGGTCTTAAGTTTATTGTGAATTTCTTCCACAAGAATGGAGTCAATTGCATTATAAAAAACATGCAGTGGAAAATCTTTATAAAGATCTTTGAAAGTTCCGGGATATTTAACTTTTTTAATTCCCAATGTAGCTTCAGCAGCCCAGTCAAGAGAATTATTTTCTTTGGGATTAATAACTCTATCCCATTTCTTATAAAGTTCCATGTAGTCAACGATCAGCTTATGTTGAGGCAACATTACATCGACACGCTTATTCCTGTCCATTATACGATGCTTATACCATTGTTTTGTTGGTGACATCCATGAAATATCCAAGTTCAGTCGCTTACACCTATTATAGATATAGCGCCAGTCATAATTCCAGAAGTGCCATCCAGTAATAAGGGGAGCATGTCTAGCATAATTATAGAGAAAATCATAAAGCATGTCAGATTCACTTGGATATTGATGATAAAAGAATTTATATTCTCTATCGATAGGATTTAAGTGATCATTTATTTTCTTTTCTATTTCCGCACATGCTTCTCCAGAAAGTTCTTTTAATCCAAAAACATGAACATCAGGATAGTGAGACCAGGAAATAGTGTTAATTCTATTTGGAGCTTCACTAGGTTCTGCGAAACCATCATCGGTGACCTCTGTTTCAATATCGCATGAATAAAGTTGAGGAGAATTCATTTCAAAAAGAGGAGCAGTAAGATCTTCTCCTGCATCTATAAAAAATTCCTGAATTCTGTGTTTAGTTAGAAATCCCGAAGGCACCCTTCTAACTAGTTTTCCATCCCAGGATTTTAAGTCAGGCACAGCTCCAGCTGCACTTTTAGCATAGACATAGGAATATTGGTGAGCTGGAGGAACATTTAGCTGCATATAAGCCATTTCGCCTTGTTTGTTGATATGAGAAACAATCAATTTTCCTTGACGTTGTTCTATTGAGACAATCATAGTGTGTTGTTTATGTATTATATGTAGAGAAGAAAAGAAGGTTTACTCTTCCCGAGTAAACCTTCCTGGTTGTATGCATGGAATTATTACTCTTTTGGAGTAATGTCTTTAGACTCTTCTAGAGCCTCAATTCTTTCATGAAGATCATTTATAGCTTTTGCCAAGTCCCCTCCCCAGCTTATGAGATATTTCATCTCTCTCTGTAATTCCTCTTTTTCTGTCAGCTTTGAATTTCTCCAAGCATCTGTTATTCCGTCACTCATAATTTTATAAGTGTGCTTTCTTTCTAGCTATTCTTGCTTCAGCCTTTTCTTTCGGAGTTATTTTTTTGCCGGCTTCTTTTTTCTTTTCGCGTCCCGGTTTACCTTTGCCTTTTCCCATTATTGTTTTATTTTTTTAATAATTCGATATCACTAATAATATCATCTACTCTATAATTATCAAGCCATATTTTCAATTCTTCCACACTTTCAAAGTTATAAACTGGGATATTATTATCATCAGCAGTTTTTTCTTCCAAATCAGATCCTTTTGATGGAACTTCCATTCCATCTCCATCAGTCGGTCTGAGTCTAACAAGAAAATCGCAAACTTTAAGCCATTCAATATCCCAGTCTAACCATTGATGTTCTGGCCGAGGATGATAAATATCTATAAAATGAGCGATCAATGGAGCAAATGGTACAAATCCTGCATCCATAAGGACTTTTTGAGCCTCCAATTGTCTTCTCACATTAATAGCTGAAGATCCATTTGTATAAGGGGATGCTATATAGACCTTAAGTTTTGTCATTTGATTATGAATTTAATTGGATAGCATCTTTTTTATCAGTGGATCCAAATCCTCCATCTGCACGAGACGTTGCTCCCTTATAGAGATTTTGTAAGGTATCCACCTCTTCTATAGTAGAAGTAAAAATAGGGACCTCCAAAAATTGCATTAATTTCTGACCTGCATAGATTCTGACCACCTTCGAAGATGTATTGATAACATTAATGTGAATTTCTCCTTGATATTCGAAATCCACTACTTGAGCTCCGTAAATCAATCCAAGATTTGAAGCAACCCCGGATTTATTGTGAGCAATTAATGCTCTCCCAGGTTCTTCCATTTGGCAATATACACCGGAAGGAATATTAATCCTTGATAAAGGAGATAATAGAATATAATTAAGGCCCTTTACATCATCAAATTTTACTGGGGATGGATTGTCATCAGCCAAATCAAATTTGACATCTGGGGTATTTGAGGATCCTCCGGATAATGTGATAGATCCAGAAGTACCATATCCGGCTAAATTACGATGGGTATCTCTGTCAAATAGATCCTTATTCTTTAATACTAGATCTTTCATGAAATTTGGATCAAAGGTAGGTACAAAGAAATCTATACCTGCGTCATGAGCATGACCACGAACGGGAAGTTGAACATTTCTTGTTCTTGAAAATTTTATTACTGATTTTGCCATATCTATTGTTTAGTCTTTATATAGATAAGGCTACAGAGGGTTTTAATTTAACTGGAAAAAAAGTTAACTATTTGAACAATACCCCATACAGCTGCAACAAACCCAGTTAAAAAGGCCCCTATTTTTATTATAAATTTCCTGGTAACTCTAGTATTCTCTTGCACTTTCTGGACCGCCTCAATTTTAGGTAGATTCGGACAAGTAAGGGCCCTGGTCTTTATCCATTCATCCATAGTAATAAACACCTTGGCGTTTTCATGAGAATTATCTTCCAGCTTTTCTAATCGCTCGTCTTGTTTTTTATTAATTTCTTTAAACGTATCTAATCTTTGTACGATTGGTTTCAAAGATATTTCTATAAATTCTTTATCTGCTTTAGTTAGTGCCATAATTACTGATTTAAAAATTGTTTAGCCCACTCTTCAAAAGTAGTTAATTTTGTGCTAAGGTCTATATCTTCATCGATTTCTTTTTGTTCGACATCCTTATCTCCTTTGTCTTTTTTAAATGGAATTTCAATACCCATTTTTTTAGCCATTGCAACTCCTAATTTATCGTGAGGATTAATATTATTCTCATTAATACCCTCTTGAACAGCAGGTTTAATTCCAGTAGAAGAATCCCAATTATCTCCAGATCCTTTTGGTGCTCCATCAAGTGCTCCAGTTGAAGCAGAAGCTGCAGGTTGAGCATTACCCATCCCAGGAGTATTTACTAAAGTTGACATTGGAGCAGAAACCCCGCCCATGTCTTCATTCATCCAAGTTTCACCAGAAAGGGTAGCCAAGATTCCATTTTGATCAGTTTCATAATAATCTATGAATGAATCTACATTCATATTTGGCTCCATTCTATCTCCAGCCCACCTCATATGTTTACTTTTTAAGATCCATTCTATGGCTGCTTGGGAAACTCCTTCCCCTAATAAAAATGCTATTATTTCTTCCCATACCTCACCGTATCTGCCCACAGAATAAGCTCCTGAAGTGTTTTCAGCGATTTTATCGACAACTCCTAAACCCAGAGCTTTCTTAGGATCCTGTCCTCTTTCAAATTCTTGATATTCATTTACAGTCTTAGCTCTCATAATCTTCTTGTTTTTTCTGAATCTATTAAACGGGTTCTAATACCACCTATCTTAGAAGCTAAATCGATATTCTCTTCGCTATCATCAAAGAACATAATTTCGTGATATGTATCTTTGAGTTTTTTCAGTTCTCTTTCTTTATCTGCTGCAATATCGTGTTCCCCTTCATCATCATGTCCGACACATATAACATTTTCTATTGGAACATTAATTCCTTGTCTTGTGAGAAAATTATGTATTGGTAACTGTGCCTTTGGGGATCTAGCAGTCAGAATGTAAACATCCGAGGTGCTTCTGCCCATTTTAACCGCATTACTTATATTCTCCAAAGCGGGCCACATCTTATATTTTCTAGCTTTATCTATAATTCTAGGATCCGTAAAATCGGACATATCATATCTTTCACCAGGCTCCTGCTTGTATGTGTTAAACTCCTCTGGAGTTAGGGATCTGACTTTTTTGTCACCTTTATAAACATGAACTTTGGCATCTGTTTTTACCAAAGTATCATCAAAATCGAATATGTATGCCTTTACGGGTACTCTTCTAGCTCTCATTCTTCAATGTATATTTTTTCCCCTGGCTCTATCATATACTTTTCCTGTTGGTGTGAATCACCAAAAAACCAAACAGTATTCGGATCCTGACCATGCATCATATAGCTATGGACCTGAATTGTTATTCTCTTTCCATTTACTTTTTTGTAATTGTTATTCTCAGCATCATGAGAAACCACAAAACTCACTTTTTTTCCAATGAATTGATTCATGAAATCCTTGTATTCATCGTATCCCTTTTTATAAGTTTCTTGATAAGCTTTCTGGAGATCAAATCCTCCAAGTTCCATCACTTGTTTCGGATCCTGCCCCCTTTCGAAATTCATATCTTCTACTAATCTAGCTCTCATTATACATACATTATCTTTGTAGGGACCTTAACCATTGACATAAATGGGATAGGTACGGATTTAAATCTATTATTATACATCAAATGGACCCTTTGTTTTTCATCATAGTCAAGATAATAGCCAGAAAGTTTTTTGTCCTTTTCATTCCCCCAATCATAAATTTCTCTGTCTTTTTTCAAAATACCTCCATTCTCTTCGAATTCCTCAATTCTAACAAAAGAGTCCTCAGCAGTTTTCCATTTTCCTAGTCCCAGATCTGAAGGCTCCCCAGTTCCCCGTTCAAAATTTTGATCCTCGTTAATGACATCATCTATATAAATTTTTTCATCGCCTATAGGTAGAGCATAAACGTAATTCATCATATCTTCTATCATTAAAGCATTAGCATCTAATAAATCCGTGTCTGGGGAATTATAAATTTTCTTAACTATTATCGTTCTTTCTTTCCATCCTTCTCCATTAAATTCTTGGCCATCTTCTGTTATTTGGAATAAAGAATTTATATTAGCTGTTATCTTCTTTCCAACTAACAATTTTTCCATTCTATTCCAGTATTGCTCTTTAAAATCCTTCTTCATTTCAAATCGGATTTTTCCAAGACTAATACCACCAAGTCCAAGAGAAGATTTTGGATTCTGGTTTCTTTCAAAATTTATATCTTCTACTAGTCTCGCTCTCATTCATCAACATAAATTTTAGTCTTTACTTTAATAGAGTAAATATCCCCTTCCGTGGATGCCACTATAACAGATTGATTTTCCACTGGCGCAGTGAAATTTTCCTTGTTCATCATTTCTTCTATAGAATCACTAGGTAAAATATCTTTAACTTTAATTGTAAATTCCCCAGATCCTTTAGATTTTTGTATTTTTTTGGTGTCTGGATTCATCGGTGAGTGATGCTGCATTTCAGCTGTAATGGTTTTCCCAACAAAAGTTTTTCTTAACCATTCTACATATTCTTCTCCAGTAGCTTTAGCAGCCATAGCCATTTCGTATTCTAACTCATCTATCCTAGTTCCCAGCTCTTTTTCTATTACTATACCCCCAAGACCTAAAGCAGTTTTGGGATTTTTGCCTCTTTCGAAATTTTGGGCTTCGTTTACAGACTTTGCTCGCATAGGGAAACATTTTCTTTATATATCCACAAAAAAAGGAAGCCGTTCTGACTTCCTTTTTTAAATTTTATAAAAATATGGATTTTACTTATCGTACTTGATAATAACAGTTTTTGCGCCTTTAATAAGATTAGCAGTCTCATTTTCATGCCTGGTTCCAGTAAATCCGGTTAGAGCTTCCTCTACTTCTGGTTCCTCTTCCATGTCTAGTTCGAGTTCATCGGCACCGCCTTCACCGTCAAGTGCTACATCTAAATCTGCATCTTCACCGCCTTCAAGATCCAGGTCTTCTCCTTCATCTTCTAGATCAACTTCTGCATCTACATCAAGACCCTCTAGATCATCTTCATCATCAACGTCTTCAACTTCAATTTCTCCGCCGAACATTTCTTCAACATCAACACCTTTATCTTCGAGCCATCCTCTAAGAGCGTCCCAGTTGTCAGCTTCTACAGAAATTTCATCGTCCTTATATTCCCCTCCGTCATCTTCTTCATCTTCGACATCTTCATCTTCGACATCTTCATCTTCTTCTTCGACTTCAAGATCTTCAGCTTCATTAACTGAATCATCAGCTAATACTTTTTTAGCATCAACACCCAATTCTTTTAATTCAGCAATTGCAGAATCTACGTCATCTACCGTAATAATAAATTCGGTAATTTCCACCTTATCATCATCGCCTTCAAGTTCTTCTTCAGCTTCTTCTTCATCAGATTCTTCTTCCTCATGTTCTTCTCCTTCTTCAGCATCGACTTCTGCATCGTCAACATCAGCATCAACTTCTGCATCTTCTCCACCTTCACCTGAAAGATCTAAGTCATCAAAAGAAAGTTCATCTGAACCATCATCTTCAACGTCTACATCCTCTTCCTCAACTTCTTCTGCTTCATTTACAGCTTTTTGAGTTCTGGTTTTAATGTTTTCGATAATTGCTTCGATTCTAGCTTTTCTTTCGGCTGACATGCCTTTTTCCTGTTCGGAAATTTCTTTAGTAAAACCTTTGATTTCATCTTCATCCTTGTCCTGATCTTTATCTAAAAGATTATGAAGTTTAGGATCTAATTTGCCCCCTAATCTAGCTTTAGCTTTCTTTGGAACTTCTACACTCTCGGAAGTTTTATCGCATTCATCCATTTCTTCTTCATCATCCGTTATTCCAGGTTCTCCAGTTTTAGGATCTTTGAAATCATACTTTTTCTTTTCATCTAATTTTGCTTTATATCCAGATTTTTTAGCAATTGCTAAAACATCAGCCGATGCTTTATCCCCGCCGGAAAACGAAATAGATCCAACTGCGTTTGATATTGCTTTTTTAAGTTCAGAAGCATTAATTTTATCAAGAGCAATGTGAGTTTTCTTTTCACTCACCTTAGATTCACCTAGGCCCTGATATCTAGATACTAAGTCATCTGCAATATCAGCATATTTGTCCCTTCCTTCCACTTCGCCTAATTCCTCATCAAAATCAGGATATTTTCTTCTTAATTCTGCAATCTCAGCTGCAAATTCTGCTCTTCGGTCTTCATTCATAGCAGGATTTGGTCCAAAACTATTTACAAGTCTTTGTCCAAGAGTAGAAAGTTTAAAGAAAGTTCTACCTCCTTTACTTTCTGTAACAAAATATTTTCCGTTCCTTCTGAGCCACATATTTGCAGCAGCACTAGGATTTGCATTGGTTTCGTTCAAACCAGCAATAAATTTTTTAAGATCAGTTGCTCCAACCTTAACACCTTCAGCTACATACGACAAAATCTGGTTTCTGACAGGAGCATTAGCGCCTACAACAACCGGATTTTCCCCTCTATAGCCTCTTTTAAGAGTTATGGATTTGGATTCATTAATATACTGATCTAATGTAGTTGGTACATAAGTTTTCATAGTATAACATTAATTTTTAGTTTATAGGATATATATCAACCTAAAAATTAGTACTTTTGAAGATTTAGGATAACATCGGTTTATTGAGTTCCTTCTGTGGGGTCTGGTGGTAAAGTTGGTTGTACTGAAATATTTGGATTGATTCTTACAGGATTATCCCTATTTTGTCTATCTAAAATAAGTTTAATATCCCCCTTAATTGTTGCTTGATCAATTCTAATAGATTGAATATCTTTATCCATGTTATCTACCTTGTCATCTACCTTTTCAATGAATTCTTTCCTAGCATTGAGAATTTCTTGCTGAGAAGCTTTCCAGTCAGCTTTTAAATCAAAGTAGCTCCAGGTTAAAATGGTCATTACGGCTGAAACAACAGCTCCAATGATCCACAAAGCAGTTTTTACGTTTAGTTTTATGAGGGATTCCCCTCCTACTGTTTTTCCATCTATTTCTACATTTTTATCTTTTACAGCTGCCATTATTGAACACTTACATTAGATACCGTGAATTGAACTACGGCATTATTTACACCGAGTCTAATCCAAGCTCCCCATACCTGTTGTCCTGCAGGTAATAGAAGATATGGGGCATTTAGAGCAAAAATCCCATTATAATAAAAATTAAGTTGACTTAAATAAGTCGAAGCTTTAACCCCATTTGTATAATGCGAATTTGAGAAAAAATTAAAATAATAATAGTAATAATATAAACCGTCTTCTGCTTGAATTGGAGTTTGAGTCATCAAAACCTGATACCAATACGAAGGACATCCTGCGCAAGCTTGGTTTTGAAGGGCCCAACCACTCTGGACCTGGTTCAAAGTAATATTTGTAGTTGCTACCGTATTCGGAGCTGGTACATATTTCTGTAAGCCTTGCTGGTAATTTGTGGAATATGATTGTGAAAAAGCTGTCAATAAACTAAATACAGTCAATACCAGTGCTAAAATTAATTTTTTCATATTATTCTTCTTTAATTATATCATCATAAAAAGTTTGGTCGATAATTTCTTTATCATCTAACAAATCTTCATATTCCTGAGTTTCCATTTCTTCAATTTCAGAATATCCGGGTATTTCTGCAATTTTCTCTATAATCTCTACCATATCTAACTCCGGATCAAATTGCATATCTTCTAATGGTTGTTCATCTCCCTGTACAACTCGAACTCTCCAAAAATCATCATCTTCATTCTTGTAAAACTTAGCAATAATATCTTCTCCATCCTCCTCTGATACCTCTACTCTAATGGTAAAAACGTAATCACCTTCCAGAGATTCATTATCTTCTGCTTCATCCGGCTCTGTAATTATTTCTGAATCTTCATCATCGGACCAATCACCTGTGTGGTTCATAAAATCATCTAGGTCCTGAGTATCTCCTTCAGTTACATGGGTTCTCCACCAGTCATCAATACTAAAAGACTCCACTGTAGGAGCATTTGCTATTGCTTCAACGTTTTGTTGAGCAGATTTAGCTGCTTGTTGTTGTGCTTGTTCCTGAGATTGTTCTTTCTGACCTGACATCTCAGCAGCTTTAGTTTCAATAGCAATAAGATTCTTACTAAGGATATTAATCTCATTATCCACCTGATTTACAGATTTCATGAGTCTATCTTTTTTGGTTTGCTTATCAAGCACCTGTTTCTTTACTGTAAGATATTGATTGGCTAATTCTGGCGGAATTGTTACCTCTTCATTGAGCCTTAGACCTTTTATCCTTATAAACATATCTTTGTTTTATTTTATTTATTCAAATTTATTTGGTTTGAATTGTGAAGGAACACTTCCACTCCATTCTTTATATTCCGAAACCATTGTATTAAACAAGGCCCATGATGATTGAGGAGTTAAATCTTTAAAAGCTACAAAATTATTATCCTCAATAGCTCTGAATGACATTAGTTCATCCTTATTCTCCATCTCTCCAATATTAAAATTCTTCTGAACTCCAATTCTTCTTCCCATAACCTCTTCTTCAAAATAAAGCTGAATAACCATTTCGGATTTTTTCCCCTCATCAGTTATAATTGCAATAGGCTCATATTTTGGTCTACAATAATCAAAGATTTCTACAATGTCCCAAGACTCTAGTGAAAAGAATGCCGGAACCAAACTCTGATTACCATCTGCTAACATTTCTAATTGAGCAGCTTTAGTATTATCTGATAAATGAAATTCTGAACCTTCTTCTCTTTTTGTGCCTTCCACAAAAGTTATAATTACTGGACATCCCCACATTTCAGATAAATTACCGATATTTTCAAATTGTGAAGTCGTAAGAGGCTGAGGATCGGTGAGATAAACGACACATTTTTGTTTTCCCGGCTCATATCTTGGAGCAATTGGTTGAAAGGCCTTTTGAACGGATGCAATAACTCTCATATTATCTACATCAGTTTTAATTCTTTTTTCCATCTCTCCAACTACAATATTTCCAGATCTATTTTCTAATAATAACTCTGGCTCTAATGAAGGGGCTTTTCCAAGATCTGGACCATTGGTTTTTTCATTAATGAAATATACATAAGTATTGAATTTTTGAATATCTGATTCTCTTAATAATCCAAACGGTCTTTTGTACTTTCTAAATGAGGAAAGCATTATTTTAAATACTGATTCGTGAATCTTATCTCCTTTTTCAAGGATTTTAATAGTTTTTTTGTTTTTAAATAAAAGCAGATTTAAATCCCCGGAATAGCCATAGCTTGGAGGCGTTAAATATGCGGGATCTAGATCTTCCGCAATATTTCCTTGTTTACAATACTCATTAAACATATCGCAAATTAATTCCACATAAGTTTCATCGGGATCTTGTTGCTCTAGGATTGGAAAATTATATTTTTCCATGAATGAATTTATACCCAATAAAGTAAGATCATAAAAATCTCGTGGACTTTCCAATCTTTGATAAGCTTCATTTAATAGTCCAAACTCATAGGATTCTATTTGCATAAGCCTATCATCGTTCTGAATAATGATTCCTTCAATAATTTCTGCATTTGAATAAGATCCTTCTAAAATATCTTCAAGTTTGGTTTTTTCATCAAAATCTGCTGATCCATATGCAATAATATCTTTTCTCTGTTCAGATGAAAGAATTCCTTCGAAAATTACTGGAGGTCTCCCCAATTTGAATTCTTCGGCCCATTTTTTCACTTCGTCATAATCAAAGGACTCTGAAACTTTTTTTGATGATCCATGACGTTTTGTCACATCTGTCAGAATATACTTAGGTAAAGATTCATATAAAAGACGGATAGGCTTATTTACGGGAGTATAAGCAACACCAAATTTAAGGCCTTCTGGGACCTTAGCCTCGGACAGAATAATTGAAAGTTCAATGATTGCATCTTCCCAGACATTGGTAATAATCCTTTCGATCAGATTTAGTTCTGTGTTGTCTTTTTTGAAGAATTTAATTTCTCCATCAACATTTTCGAAGAGGATTCTGTAGGTATCTAGTTTTTCAGTGATTATTACCTTTTCACTTAGAAATTGATTTACATACTCAGACCCTCTTTTTTCTAAAGTCATTGCAAGTGTATTCAACATGATGTTTGATATTTAAGTTTATAATCTATATATCACAAAAAAAGGAGGCTGATGCCTCCTTTTGTCTTAAGTTTTTTAGATTAATTCCAATCTTCTGGTAGTAAGTCCGTAGCTCCTAGTGCTTTTGCTCTTTTCTTAATATGTGCTTGAGCTGCTCCGGGATTTTTTGCTCTTCCTATTGCCTTGACAGCATTTTTAAGATCTTTCTTATTTGATATAGGAAAAGATCCGTCTTTCATAGCTTCTCCTGATTTAGCTAATTTTTCCCTTTGCTCATCTGAGAAAATTCTCTCATTAAGAAATTCTTCTAATGATTCGCTTATTAATTTCATTTTTTCTCCTCGTTTAATACTTCTGCTTCAGGTGTTAGCTCATAGATCATTTCAGTAAGTAGATCTTGTAGGGACACTCCAAATGATTCCAGAATGGTTCCGGCTATAGCATCCGTTGATAGTACTTCCTCTATTTGAGTTGATTTAGTATTCTTATACATTTCGTCAAGAACATCGTATAATTTTTCTTTAAGACCAGCTTGTCTTAGAGTTTCTTCGATAACAACTGTAGCTTTGTTCCTTAGATAGGATTGCTTTTGTAGAGGTGTGGAATCCTCAGTAAGAAGAGCCGATTTAGTTTTCAAGAAATGTGCTCCTTTCTTAGATAAACCTTCCTCTTCAGTCCAGTATTCATTCAATTCGCGTAAGAAAGCAACTTGAGTGTTTTCATCGAGATCATGGAATTCGGTTATCTCATATTGCTCTAAAAGATTTCCATAGACATCCTTAAACTCATTAAGTAATCTTTCTTCTAAAACATGCTCTGATATAGCTTGCTTTTCTTTATAAACAGCATTAAATTTTCTCATAATAAGAAGACTTTTATTTTATATTCTATATATACGTTAATTTTTTTTAAAGGATGCGACTTTTGAAAAAAAGTTTGGCATAATATTCTCACTATATAGTATATATCCCCATAAAATACCTAAATATCATGAAATCGAAGAAAACACAACAAGCCAATCTGGAAAAAAAATCCCGACTACATCTTTTAATAGGTTTAGCCGTTACCCTTAGTATAATTCTAATAGGCTTTGAATGGGGTACAGTGCAGAATTCTAATGAAAATGATTTTAATACAGGTCAAGTAATAGATATTGAGGAATCTATGATGATCACTCGCAGGGAAGAGCCAAAACAACCAGAAATTAAACAGCCGGAGATCAAAACTGTAATCGATATTGTTGATGATGATATAGAGATTAAAGAAGATTTTGATTTTGATATGGAAGCTGATGATAATACGGAATATAATTTTGTAATAGATAACGAGGGCGAAGAGGAAATTATAGAAGAAGTCGTTCCTTTCTATATTGTAGAAGATATGCCTACCTTCAATGGTGGAGATATGGGGGAATTCTGGAAATACGCCATGAGCGAAATAAAATATCCAGAAGTAGCTGCTGAAAATGGGGTGTCTGGAACAGTTTACATGCAATTTACAGTAAGCACATCCGGTCGTGTTATAGATGTTAAGGTTATAAAAGGTGTCCATCCTGATTTGGACAAAGAAGCAATTAGAGTTATAAAAGGTTCTCCTATTTGGGAGCCAGGAAGACAACGCGGAAGAACAGTACCAGTTATAATGTCATTACCAATGAAATTCATTTTGAAATAAATATAAAAAAGAGAAATCATGAAAAAATTAATCGCAATTATCGCATTTATCATTTTCAGTTTTACACTTTTCTCCCAAGAAAGGGAACTAACTGATTATGAAAAATATCGACTAGAACAAGAAGAAGAAAGATTCGCAGAAGTTGCTCCTGATACTATTTACGATACAGTATATGTTGAAATAGAAGCAGAACCGGTCGTTGTCAATAATTATTATATTGATAATGAACCCAATTTCAGACATAGCATTTATTTTGGCTATTCCTGGAATTATAGTCCTTATTATGGATATCCTACATATGGATCATGGTATAATGGGTATTATGATTATTATGCATACTATGGAATGTACTATCCTTATTATGGATCCTATTATGGACATAACTGGTATGGGCATAATTACTATCCTTACTATGGATACAATAACTATTATAGCCATAATTATTATAATTATTCTCAAAGAAGCCGATATGCTGCTTCATCCACGCTTGGAAGAAATAGGAATTATTATAGTCCATACACAAAAACCTATAGTTCCGGATATGTTAGCCCTAATAGAACTGCACAGAAATCCATTAGGCCAGAAGCTACAAGAACTGCAACTACAGCGGTAAGAGCCACAAGGCCAGCAACAGTAAATAGAACAGTTCAGGTAGATAGAAATACTAATAGAGTAGTTAGAACTACTCCTTCAAGCACAAGAAATCAAACAGCAACAAGGACTTATTCTCCTACTTATACTAGGGCCAAAACTTCTACAAGCAATTCTTATAATAGGTCCTCTCAAGTAAAAAGGGCCCCATCTACCCAGCCTGCTCAAACTAGAAGTAGCTCATCATATCAAAGGCCCGCACAGACTCGAAGTACTGCTACTTATTCTAGGCCATCCTCTACATCCAGAAGTTCAAGCTCCTATTCAAGAAGTTCATCAACACCATCAAGGAGTAGTTCTTCATATAGCTCTTCTCCTTCCCGAAGTTCAAGTAGCTATTCAAGAAGCTCTTCATCTGGGGGATCTTCTTCAAGAAGCTCTTCATCTGGTGGAGCATCCAGATCTTCATCTTCTGGATCACGAAGATAACGAACACAACAAAGGGAG